>ENA-ORUL01000794-ORUL01000794.1-human-gut-metagenome-genome-assembly--contig:-NODE-794-length-25331-cov-5.488843_pt1 | contig 25331 bp, 24 predicted proteins | sample MGYA00242084_ERZ509219 | MGnify/ENA primary metagenome ERZ509219 (study PRJEB26280, sample SAMEA2338792) | human gut metagenome | biome: human gut; feature: human-associated habitat; material: faeces...
AGGGAGAAAAAGATAGGAACGCACAAAGGATATAGATAACAAGTGCGCACAAAGATAAAAGAGCTGTGACAATCAAATCCTTTACTTGAAAGCCTTTTTTGTTTTCGGTTTGCATGAAATAAATCCTCCTTAAAATGATATTGGTTGGAACGATGTCCATATGACAACCGCAAAAAGAGCAAGCATACCTATCAACAAAATACTATCTCTTAAGCGGAAATCAACTAATATATAGTGAGTTTTTTCACAAGGATAGCTGATGCCTCGCGTTTCCGCTGATGCGGATAATTCTGTCGCCGTCATCAGAAGGCGCATAAGTATAGGGATTAAAAAGCCTTCGTATGTCTGCGCCGGATGACTTACTATTCTCCAAAAAGACAATCCCACGCCCCTCGTTTTCATCCCTTGTTTTATATAAAGCACATCTTGTTTCAAAGATGGAAGAAATCTCAATATGATAGCCACTGGTATCACAATTGCTTGAGGGATATGACTTGCCTGAAGCGCTGCTATCAATTCCGATATTTCCGTAGTCTGAAATAGAATATTCAAAGCAAGTGCAATAGTCAAAATTCTTAGTAAAAAGAATGTTATCACGGAAGATAAATGAATTGGAAGGACTTGCGCCAACACAAGCAGAACTATATAAACTATTGCAAATTTGATACTTGTTTTCCAAAGTCCACTTAGCAAAGCAAACAGGCAAACGACGCCAAAGAGTAACAAGCCTGTTAAGCCTCCACCCAAAGCAAACGCCAAAGCTGATGTCAATAGAATCAACAGAAGTTTTATGCGAGAATCGTAATATACTCCATGCTTTCTCAATTTATTCACCACCTTCCTCAACCATAAAATTCTTTACGATTTTGAAATTGTTTTGTTCCGTCATTTGTAAATCATCTTTAATAATCCCTTCCTTCAAAAGCAAAGCGCGCGAGGCGGTCAGGCTGATAAACTCCAGATCATGCGTAATAATAAAGACCAGCTTTCCAGCCTCACGCATATAATTAACAGCATTGGCAACAGCGCACATATTATCCCAGTCTAACCCGCTTGTTGGTTCATCCAAAACGATGATTGGTTTTTCCGAAAGCATTGCCGCTCCTATTGTCAGTCTCTGTTTTTGACCGCCTGATAAAGCATACGGATGGCAGTCTTTGAAGTTTTCCAGATGGAGCATTTTCAAAATTTGAGACACTTTTTCATCTATGCTTGGAATCCTTTTATTTCCTAACCTCAATTCCTCCGTCACACTGTCTGTATAAAGCTGGTGATCTGCCTCCTGCATAACAAAGTACACATAGTCGGATAATTTTTGTTGCTTCACATTCTTTCCATCAATGTAAAACGCACCTTGGCGGCAGCGAATCAAGCCAGACAGGATTTTCCCCAATGTTGTTTTCCCGCAACCATTTTCTCCAATCAAGGCAATCGTTTCGCCTTTGTAGGCTTCTAATGAAATGTTGTGAAGAAGTTCCGGCATGGCTTTATGCGAAAAGCTCAAATTTCTAATTTGGAGAAATACTTCCGAGCGGCAAATAGATTCTTTCCTTTCTATTTGTATTAAATCCAAATTTAACGGGCGAAGCCTTCTGTTGTGCATTTGGACAGCAGATAATTCTGCCATTTCCTCACCTGTTAATTCTTCGCAGATTTGACCATCCTCCATAATTAAAAAGCGATCTGCGAGTCCGTATAAGTAAAACAATCTGTGTTCTGAAACAATAATCGTGTGTCCAGCGGCTTTCAAAGCAGAAAGAATCCCTCTTACCTGTAAGATTGTATGAATGTCTAAATTAGCCGAAGGCTCATCCAGCACATAAATTTGTGGATTAAGAGTAGTCGCTGCGAGAAAAGCAATTTTTTGCCTTTCTCCACTGGACAGGGCAAAAATATCTCTGTCTTTTAGGTTCTCCATATTCAGTGACTGAAAGGCGCTGTTAACACGTTTAACGATTTCTTTATGTGGAATTCCATAGTTTTCGCAGGCAAACGCAACTTCGCTGGAACTGTTTGTAGTAAAAAATTGACTGCGGGGATCTTGAAAAATTGAAGCAATCTCTTTACCAGCCTCACCGGCGTCCGATTCTTTTATGGAACGTCCCGATACAATGACTTCGCCGGATAATCTGCCTTCAAAAAAGCGGGGAATCAAATTATTGATACACCTGGTTAATGTGGTCTTTCCACATCCGCTCTGCCCAGTAATAACAAGAAATTCTCCCGATTTTATGATAAGCTTTACATCCTTTAGACTTTCCTGAGACTGTCCTTCATACTGAAAAGAGGCATGTTCAAAAGATATAATTGGAAATTGTTTTTTCATGGCAACACACCTCATAGCTTCCAACTGATGGATTTCTCCCTGCACTTCAAAAAAGTACGATAAATCCCTTCTTTTTCTGCTAATTCCTTATGGGTTCCCTTTTGAACAATATGGCCTTGATCAATGACAATAATTTGATCTGCCGTCCGAACAGTAGACAGCCTGTGAGCGATAGAAATTAGTGTTTTATTTTTCGTCAATTCAAAAATTGCGTCCAAAAGAGCTTTTTCATTTTCCGGGTCTACGCTGGATGTCGCTTCATCCAAAATAACGATGGGCGCGTCTTTCAATATCGCCCTTGCTATTGAAATTCTCTGTTTTTCTCCCCCAGACAAAGTGGAACCTGCTTCTCCTATCATTGTTTCATAGCCTTGCGGGAGCGCCTCTATAAAATCATGGCAGCGGGCCCTTTTAGCGGCCTCTACCACCTCCGCATGGGTCGCGTTAGGTTTTCCGAATTTGATGTTATTTTCAATCGTATCATTAAACAGATACACCTTTTGGAATACCATACTTACATATGATAAAAGGCTATCACAAGTAAATTCTTTTACATCGTGTCCTCCAATTTTAACACTTCCAGAATTTACGTCCCAAAATCTTGCAATCATATTACACAAAGTTGTTTTCCCTGAACCTGACGGCCCAACGATAGCACAAGTAGAGTTCTGTGGGATTTTCAAAGTGATTCCATCTAAAACCGGACGGCTGTCATAAGCGAAAATAACATCTTTCAGTTCAATCTCATATGATTTCAGGACAATATCCTTTCCGTCTCCATCTAAAACCGGTATATCTGAGATGAAATCCAGCCGATCCAACTGCGTAGCGAGCATTTTACTCAAAAAGGCCCCGTCATTCATCAATTCCAATTCCATGAACATTAAAAATGCACAGATGATAAATAAAAGGCAATAGGGCAATGTGATAACTCCCCACAAATAGAGCAAAGCTGACAATAAAAATAACAGGCAACTTGTAATCTTAAATACGGCTTCATACAGCTTCATAATTCCGGCAGTAGAAATTGTAACCGCTATATCGCTGCGACACTTATTTTCAAAGGCTTGATCCACTTTTCCTTTTCCTTCTTTGCCTTTTCCGAATATGCGCAGAACAGAAATGCCTTTTATGTATTCTAATGCACTTCCCACCAACAATTCCTGAGCATTTTGCATATCTTCCGTATGCGCGCCGGCCCGCTTTTTTATCTGGCCCAGTACAAGAATTCCCGCTAAAACTCCTGTTAAAGCCAAAAACCCAATCTGCCAGCAAAATATACCCAACATTAGCGTCATGGCAAGCGCCTGTACAAAACCTCCCACCAAAAATGTTAGTGCAAGCATACAATTCCCTTCCAGATCGGAAATTGTTGTTGTCAATACTGTTTGTACGGTGCCGAGATTATTTTCTGTAAAATAGCCCATTGGTGCCCTTTTGAGCTGATTTCCAATCTCAAGACGCTTTTCCCGGAAAATCTCATATCCAGACGCACTCATTAGCACATCGCTTAGGTACTGAAACAAAAAGCGGCCCAAAACACTAAGTGCAACAATTCCAAATGCCTGTAAAATGACAGTCTCTGTTAAGTGTTCGATATTCAACATTACCAATAGCACAGCAAAAAATACAAAGGCGGCGCAGCAGGATTTCAGAGCATTGAAGATCAGTCCGGCAATTACACGGGGACGATATTTCCCAGATAACCGTAAAATCCTTTTTATAATTGAAAACATATTAAAATGTCCCTCCTTCCACTTGATCAGCTGAACTCACATAATCACTCCATAATCTTTGATAAAGTGGGCATTCTGATAAAAGCTCTTCCTGCCTGCCGCAGCCAACAATCTTTCCATTTTCCACCACAAGGATTTGATCAGCCTTCTGGATGGTCGCAAGACGATGAGCTACTACGATGAGGGTTTTTCCTTTTACAAGTTTACTGATAGCGTTTTGAATGAGATACTCATTTTCTGGATCAGCATAGGCCGTGGCCTCATCAAGAATAATTACTCTTGCATTTTTTAGAATTGCCCTTGCGATAGTAATTCGCTGACGTTCTCCGCCAGAAAGTTTTCCTCCTGCGTCTCCGGCATTTGTATCATATCCGTTTTCCAACTTTACAATAAACTCATGACAGCAGGCAGCTTTTGCAGCAGCTACCACCTCATCGTCTGTCGCATCCGGTTTTCCGAGCCGGATGTTTTCACGGATACTTTCATCGAACAGAAAATTGTCCTGTGCAACATAACTGACTTCACCCATCAACTGTGCGAAAGGAATCTCTTTAATATTCTTTCCGCCAAAAATAACTTTTCCTTTTGTGGCGTCCCAAAAACCAGCCATGAGTTTTGCAATCGTTGATTTTCCGGAACCGGAAGGGCCGACAATTGCTGAAACAGTACCTGGTTTGATTTCAAAGGATACATTCTTCAGAACTTCCGTCTCGTTATAAGCGAAAGAAACATTTTCAAAGCGATAGGCTGTTTCATCCAGTGCAACATTTTTTTCTGGACGTTTCAGTTCCGGTTTTTCAATAAAATCCCGTATTTGATCGAGGCAGGCTTTCACCATATTAAATTGTTCAGAATATTTTCCTACTCGCATAAGCGGGGCAATAAATCCAATAGGAAGGATAATGCAAGTGATAAAATCTGATAATGGTAATGTTCCAGTCATATAAAGCCATGCGCCAATCGGAAGCGTTCCCAACAATGTTGTCGGCATTACAGCCTGAATGACTGCTGACCAAAGCCAACTCTGCTTCCACCATGCCAGAGTACTGTCATGGAAGAAGTTAATTGCACCTGTAAATTTACTATAAGAAGCACTTCCTTGATTAAATGCCTTAATAACCTCTATACCATTTACATACTCAACCAGCGTACTGTTCATCGCATTTTGTGATTTCATATAAGTGGTACTTTTATTCACATAATCGTTCATCATTCCAATGTAACCCAAAAGTCCGAGGGGAATTGTAATCAATGCAGCTAATCCCATGCGCCAGTCAAGAATAAATACCAGTAGTATACAGCATAGGGGAGCCACTACATTAGAGGTTATTTCAGGCATAAAATGAGCCATCGAATCCTCTAATTTTGAAACTGTATCTGCCATCAAATTTTTGAAATTTCCGGTCGGCGTATCCAACATGATGCCCATTGGAACCCGAAGCATTTTATCTGCGATTTTGCTACGGATATTTTTCAATATTTTATATGTAGCCTTATGCGACATAAAAGAGGATTGATATGTAAGCCACAGTTTTAATATTTGCCCGCCCAAAGCGACTGCAAACAAGATACATACATTTTGAATAGTAGCTGTTTTGTTAAATAGTTCCGCGACTAATAATGACACTGTAATAAAGGGGGCCATCCCGAATAGTTCGCCCAGCGTTGCAAGAAAGGTTGAAAGATATAGTTGCTTTTTATTATTTCCTGCATAACTCAACAATTGCTGAATTGCTCCAGGTTTCGTTTTTTTCTTCATGAAAAAATCCTCCTTAAATAGGTTAGCAAAAACTAATTATTTGGCAAAAAATAAATGGCAAAAGCCACTTATTTTAGCGGAAGCCCTAATACACCATACCAGCCATAGTGCTGGAATTTTATGATGTTTTTTACATAATCCTCCGCCTTTTCATAAGGAACATCGTGCAAAATACACTCACATAGTGCAGTAATATATCCATGCGTCAAAATGTGTATTTCTATATCGTTTGGCAGACATTTCGCATATCCCGCTTCATATGCCGCCTTTACAAATAGGGCATTCTGTTTCGTATATTGAATTGTAATTTCTTCTATAAAGTTTTCGACGCGAGAACCTTTGCTGCATTTCAGCAAGAGTTGAAATTCCTCCAAATGCTCGTACATATAGTTGACATATGTCATTGCCTGAACATATGACGCTTCAACAGAATCCCTCTCAATAGCTTCTCTAATTCCAACTTTATCGTAAGGTTCTGCATTATCCAGAAAATCTAATGTATAATGGTAAACATCTTCGATTAAGGCAAAAAACAACGCTTCTTTATCCTTAAAATGTCGATATATTGCACCTGTTGTAACCTTTGCAGCGGTAACAATATCTTTAAGCTGCGTTGCCTGAAAGCCTTTTTTTAGGAATTCCACTTTCGCACATTCCATAATTCGCTCTCTTGTCAAGTCGGAACAGTAACTCAAAATATTTCCTCCCTTCTCGGATAATTACTTTATTTAAGATAATCCAATTATCAAACAAAAGTTAGGATAGCATATTTTTGTCTTGCTGTCAAGGGGACGATGCTTTTGTTATTATCATTATGTACCCAGCCGCCTGCGCGGCTGGGCTTCTTCTTTTTTGGGGCTGTTAATAGGCGGGTGTGCCATACCCGTAAATCTCATAGTATCCCACGGGGTAGCTGTTCTGACGCACAGAGTCGCCAGAGTTGCCCTCCACCGTGTAGACGCGGCCATTCTCCACCTTCTCCACAATCCCCACATGGTCGGAAGAACCGTCCTGGCCTCCATCATCCCAGTCGAAAAAGATGATGTCGCCGGGGCGCGGCTCATAGCTGTTATCCTGCCACAGCCCGCGCTCCTTAAACCACGGGACGCCTTGGGACGCACAGGCTGCAAACTTTGGAATAACACCAGCGTCGATATAGCCGCACTCATTGGCACACCAGCTCACAAAGCAGGCGCACCATTCCACACGGCTGCCAAAGCCGTACCAGCTCCAATAGGGCGCACCGCCTGTGTTCCCCACCTGAGAGAGCGCCACGGTGACGATCTCGCCGTCGCCTCCGGTAATGCCGTAAAGCACCTGGCTCCAGAGGGAATTGTTCTCATCGGCCAGAAGCTCCGCCATCTGTTCCCGCTGATCTTCGTGAAAGCTGAACTGATCGGCCATTTCCTCCGCCGTCTTGTGGCTGACGGTGATATACAGATAGGTGCGGGTGACGGTGACTTCCGTTTCTACGATGTTCCCGTTCCCATCGTCTGAGGTTTCAATGATGGTTTCCGTCTGGGTAGAGGTGCTGGATGAGATTTCATTCATCTGCCAGAAAATATCCTTTAAGAGCTGCTTTTTGGAATCGTCCATGGTGGCCACTTCCTGGGCAGCGTCCGGGTCGGTGGTGATCTTGACGGCATACACCGCAAGCACCTCTTTCCAAACCGCCCGGCTGCCGGACATCTCCAGCACGTCGTAGGTGTGGGATGTTTTGATTTCCTCCAGCTTTTCCTCGTACTCGGCGTTGATGTATGGAAGGGATCATGGCAGAGGGAAAGGCATATTATAAGGATTACGATGTTGAGATACCAGAAACATTGTCTGCTTATGGATATGGAGATAGTCCTCTGACATTTGTAAGCCTGTCAGATTATAATGGCATGCGTAAACTACAAGGCATGGACAGCGTTGATTTATTAGAAAACAATTATAGAATTTTATATAATAAAGAAAATGTTCGTGGACTTGCAGAACAATTTCATGATAAAAGTATCAATCTTACTATTGAGGAAAATGTACTTTCTCCGGTGAATGAAGCTGAAGAATTTACCATGTCAAATAGTGACATGGGCCAAATCATATTTGTAGTCGCAGATACATGGATGAAAAATATGAATGTCGATACGATGATATGGAATGTACAGTGCGTGAGTGAAGACGCAGCAAAAGAATTTGATACATTGCTGGATAATTATCAGGAAAAGAGCAAAAGAGAATGTGCCTTTGCCTATTATGTAGGAAAGCAGCAGGCATATGAATCCTCGGTCACTACAAAGGCAATCATAGCATTTCTGGCAATTTACCTTGGTATTGTATTTATGATAGCCTGTGCAGCAATCCTTGCTATTCAGCAGCTCTCCGAAGCCACTGACAATGTAGAACGATACAAGCTCCTAAAAAAACTGGGTGTAGAACACCGGGAACTGAATCGTGCACTGTTTATACAAATTCTCAGCTATTATCTGCTTCCACTTTTACTGGCTGTGATTCATTCAGTCGTCGGCTTGACGGTGGCAAGCCGTGAAGTTATTAAGGTGTTTGGAGATATGAATGTAGCATCCACGATCCTTGTAACATCAATATTTATTGTGTTCGTATATGGAAGTTATTTCCTGTTGACATATGTGGGAAGTAAAAGCGTTATTAACAAAGGATAGCAGAGGTAACTGTTGCATTGTATCTTTTGACTTGATTGAAAGGGACAAGCTGCGTCGGTATATTGAAAATCCGTATCTTTATTCACGGGTGCAGCATACGCAAACACTTCCACAGGAACAACGTGGGCTTACTATACCAGCGGAAATGAGTTCCTTATTTCCAAAATCCAGTATTCTTTGGCAAAAAAAGGCAGATTGGTATGTAACTTTTTTGCTGAGGGAAGAAGTGACAGAGGGGTTTCCTAATAACCTGCACGAACACTTATCGCATATTCAGGAATCACACCGTACCGGTGCAATCATCAGCCGCTTTTTGCTCTGTGCTCAGGAAAACGGAAAGACATATGATTTCTATAAGACGTTTGTAGAAATCATATGAAAGAGCAACATTTATAGCAACCGTGAAAGTACTGACCGGTTATGAATGAGTTTTAAGAAGACCGAAATTCAAAGCAAGATGGAGAGTTTCGGTCTTTGAATTATTTATATAAATTTCTCCACTGCTTTGACGGTTCCCGTTTACCGCAGTCATCACATGTCTGAGGCCAGTTAATTTTCCATTCAAAATATTCATCTTGGGTAATCTCGCCGGATTTCAGTTCTTCTTTTCTAATTGTCCATTCTTTCAAAAAATCATTAAGAATCCCATAATTAAACCACATGCCAACAGGTGGATGAGCAGGCCAGCTGTCGGAATTATGATAGCGGATAGCTGTATCGTCACTGGAATTTGATTTTTCGCCTGGATAAGTTTCTAGTTGAAAAAGATTGATCATGCCCGGATTAAATTCGTCAATCCAGAACAGGATTTCCATCAGTTCAGAAGCATTCATCGTAGTTGGTTCATGCAGTGTCAGTGGATTCACATCCAAAATCTTAGCCATTTCAGTAACCAGATCTTTACGGGGAACCCGGTAGTTGGTTTCGTATTGGGCAAGGCGGTTTGCCCCTTTATCGCCCCAGCCAAGAGCAGCACCGAGTTCAGCCTGTGTCATATTCCGGAATGTCCGGATTTTTTTTATTTTATCACCAATCGTCATATCAGATTTCCTGCTTTCTATTTGATAATTCCATTTTACTATCAAAATCTCAGAATGTAAACAGAAAGATTCGCAAATAAGCGAATAAAATACTTGACATTAACATTGAAGCGAAATATAATGACAGCATAATCAATATTCGCATAAAAGCGAATAAACAAGGTGGAGATAAAAAAATCAAATTTTTTTATGAAAAATATGACCTTATCGCCTCTGCCACGTGTGATTAGTAGAAGAAGGTTTTGAATAGGAAGTCAAGATCTTTTACGCACATTGAAAATTAAATGAGCTGTATAGGTACCCTTAGGGGATGAAAGGACAACACAGAGTTCCACCGCTGTACCAGAGAGTAGTATGTGGAAATCGAAGATACTCCGGCAACGGCTGGTATGCTCGAGAAGGAGCTGCCAGCATTCAGAAAAATTCTGATAGAGGTCAACTGTAACGTTGACGCCGCCTATACGAACGGAAGCCAACACGCCGAACAGAATGGAAAATCATCGAAAAATGCAATCAAAAAGTAGAATGTACTGACAACGGGCATAACCGCTGTCTGGGAGGTGATGCAGAAGAATACGGAGGAAAGGAGGTATGTGCATCATGAGAAAAACAACAGAGTATAAGGCTGAGAACCGTCTGACGGTAGATATTGAAGGATTAATGGCAATGTTATCCTGCGGAGAAGTAACTGCAAAGAAAATTGCAGATTATGCAGAAGCAAGAGTGATTATTGGAAGACGTGTTCTTTATAACGTGGATAAGATAAAAAAATATCTTGATGCAATGGCAGTGTAATGAAAGATGAGAAGATAAAATACAACAGCTTTCCTTCGGAATGAAAAGTAAAAAAGGGAAAAATTCCTGTAAAATAGGCAAATAAAAATTAGCATTTTGCAGGAATTTACCCTTGGAAATCATAAAATATTATGTTAATCTGTGAGCAGATATCAGACAGTATATGACTGATACCGACAGGACAAAAATCATTCCGAATAACGAAAAATGAAGTGAAAGGAATGATTGATATGGCAAGAAAAGATAATAAAGGCAGAAATTTAAAAACAGGTGAATACCAGCGCCCGGATGGACGTTATGAGTATCGCTACAAGGATGAAATTACCGGAAAGCGTAATTCGGTTTATGCAGCTGATCTGGCGAGTCTGCGAGAAATGGAAAAGAGGATTAATAAGGATATGGATGATCTGCTTATTACAGATGCATCAGTCAAGAAGCTGACCGTAAATACGTTGTTTGAGCGATACATGGCAACAAAGAATATCAAGGAAAGAACGAAAAAGAATTATATCCGTATGTGGGATTACCGGATACGAAATACTTTGGGAAACATTCGTGTTGTGGATTTTAAGACATCTCACGTAAGGACATTCTTTTCCGCATTGTCAGATGAAGGACTGGCACACAGTACGATCAAAGGTCTTTATGGTTTATTGAATCCCAGTTTTGAACTGGCAGTGGAAGACGGGATTATCCGTAAGAATCCAGTAACTGGAACACTTGGAGATTATGGGGCTCCGGCAAAGGAGAAAGAAGCACTGACACTGGAACAGCAGGAAAAACTTCTGAAGTTTGTTGAACAGAGTAATGTGTATAAGCCTCATCTTCCAATGATGCAGGTTATGTTTGGGGCTTGCCTGAGAGTGAGTGAAACCATCGGCTTAACCTGGTCAGATGTGGATATGAAGAACCGGGAGATCCATGTAGGTGGACAGCTTGTGTATTATGAAGGTGATGAAGGATATTGTTTCCATGATTCAGAAACCAAAACGGATGCAGGAATCAGAGACATTCCTATGACACAGATGGTAGATGATGCGTTCCGTAAACAGAGAGAGCTGAACCTGATGCTTGGTTTACAGAGTAATGTGGAGATTGGTGGACGCAGTGGATTCATCTTCAATACAAAGCATGGACGTCCAATCATGCCGGCGGGAGTGAACAGCTTTCTGAAAAATATTGTCAATGCCTATAATAAGAAAGAAACCAAACTGGCAGAAGAAGAGAAACGAGAGCCGGAGCTGATGCCTCCCATTTCATCGCATACCCTTCGTCATACGGGATGTACCAGATTGGGTGAGAACAATGTCAATCCTAAAGTTATGCAGTATGTCATGGGCCATTCGGATGCACAGATCACAATGAATGTCTACAATCATATTGCAGAGAAGTCTCATGTGGAGAACGAGATGTCTAAAATGAATCTGCCAGAAACCGTACCTGCTGTGGTATAAACCAGAAATCGTTGTCGTAAAATGTGGTAAGAAAATCAGACGAATATATTTTTCCAAGAATTTGTGGTAAAAATGTGGTCAAATCAAGAAAATCGAGTGCGAAAGTAAGTGAAAAATCCCTGTGAAGCCCGTAAAATCAAGGCTTCACAAAATCTTCACAAAATAATTAGCACTCAACTCTTGACAGTGCTAATAATAGATGTTATAGTACAGTTAGAACAAAGGAGAAGAGATAAAAAGAAAGGATCTTGATTCCAGATGTTCCTATAAGACAACAACACATCGGATTCTCCGACAGTGCTTAATTATATTTTATGAATGTCTTTTGAAAGGAGATATGACTTATGATGTTACCTAGTATTTTTGGAGAGAACTTATTGGACGATTTCTTTGATGATGATTGGAATGCATGGGGTTATAGTGACACAAGCCTTATGAACACAGATGTTAAGGAAAACGAAAAGGATTACGAACTGACGATGAGTATGCCGGGCGTACAGAAAGATAATGTAAAGGCTGAACTGAATGATGGTTATCTGACAATCAGCGCAAGCACAGATACGAACAACGATGAGAAAGATAAAGATGGACATTATATTCGTCGTGAACGTTACAGCGGTTCTTGCCAGAGAAGTTTCTATGTTGGCAAAGATATCACAGAAGATGATATTAAGGCAAGTTTCGAAGATGGCACTTTGAAGATGACCATTCCGAAAAAAGAAGCTAAACCTGCTGTGGAAAGCAAAAAACAGATTGCCATCGAAGGATAATCTTATAATTAAACTTATAGTCGACAAGTTGCTCATAGCCGGAGTGAAAAGCTCCGGTAGCACATAATATAGATAGAGATTCAAGGAGGAATGACTTATGATGATGCCTAGTATTTTTAATGATAATTTATTTGATGATTTTTTCAGATTCCCATTTTATAATGACAAAGATGAACATCGTATGGAGAAGAAACTTTACGGACACAGAGCTCACAACTTAATGAAGACCGATATCCGCGAGAAAAAAGGCAGTTATGTTCTCGATATTGATCTTCCTGGATTTAAGAAAGATGAGCTTACCATTGAGTTAAATGATGGTTATTTGACGATTAGTGCCGCAAAAGGACTGGAGCAGGATAAGAAAGAAAAAGAAACCGGACATTATATCCGTCGTGAACGTTATGCCGGTTCCTGCCAGAGAAGTTTCTATGTTGGCAAGGATGTAACTGAAGAAGATATTAAAGCAAGCTTCAAACATGGCATTTTGAAACTGACCATTCTGAAAAAAGAAGCCAAACCTGCCGTAGAAAATAAGAAACAGATTGCTATTGAAGGATAATGTCAAATTCTTGCTTTTTCTTCTATTTAAGCTAATAAATAATTTATTTAACAAATAGCCTAAAGCCCACAATTTTACTGGGATTTAGGCTATTTTTCATCTTATAGATATTATCTATTATTTAGTCATTTTATAGATATTATCAATTTGCTTATATTTATATATGAAACTATACTTAAATAGATACAAAGTGTCCGTTTTTAACGGTAAGACAAGGAGGAGTTGTTATTATGAAAACAACAATCAAAAAAATCTCCCTGTTTATGCTCTCACTTGCTGTAGTTCTTACTATGGCAGCTTCTACAGGCATGAACAGTGAGGCGGCTTCCAAAAAGCCTACAAAGATTACCCTTAAAGCTACTTCCAAAACGGTAGATATCAAGGGTAAAGTGAAGGTTTCTGTTAAATTTGTAAAACCTTCTAATGCAAGCAAATCTGTAACCTACAAATCAAGCAATAAGAAAATTGCTACTGTATCTTCTAAAGGCACTGTTACCGGTAAGAAAAAAGGTACTGTAAAGATCACTGCTACTTCCAAGACGAACAAGAAAGTAAAATCTACAATCAAGATCACAGTAAAAGATCTGAAAGCTTCTTCTGTTAAGCTGAACACAACTTCCAAGACAGTAGCTTCCGGAAAGACAACTACTTTAAAAGCTACTGTAAAAGGTGCTACTGGATTCTACAATCAGGGTGTTACATGGAAATCAAGCAATACAAAAGTTGCTACTGTAACTTCCAAAGGTGTTGTAAAAGGTATCGCAGCAGGACAGGCTACAATCACAGCAACTGAAAAAGGTGGAAGCAAAAAAGCTACATGCCTTATCACTGTAACTGAGCCGGTTAAAGTTGATACAGAAGCCGGAACTGTTACTTTAAAAGGTATCTTAAATGCTTCTGCATTTAAAAAACCAACTATGCATTATCTCGTGACTGCTAATCTTGGAGCTTCCGGAGGCAATCCGATCTTCACAGGTCTGAATGACCGTATTGATCTGGCAAATGCACTGGATTCTCTCGGAGCAACTGCATGGAATACAAATTCAAAAACTGTATTAGCGAATGGTGAATCTATTGCCGCCGTAAAAGACAAAAAAGGAACAAACGCTAATTATTCTAAACTGAATATCAGCGTTTCCTGGGCAGGACATGATGCTGTTGCAATGCAGGATACGATTAAAAATGCTGACAAGTCAGCATATACAGGAACTATTGTATACGCTAACAGTGGTGCTGTTCAGAAAGCAATCCCATCCGGATGCGAAATCTGTACATCAAGCTGTTATGCAGGTATCTGTGCAAGTGAAGATGTTGCAATGGGTGGAACTACGATTGGAAACTCCGCTAACCTTCCAAAAGCAGGTACTGTTGTAACAATCACAATCGCTGTTGATGGATACAAAGCTCCATATAACTATATTTCAAAAGAAGAATTAAAAGCTGATATCGACGGAAAACAGGAATACAAAATCTTAGATGTACGTCAGGCTGCTAAATATGCTGAATCTCATATTGCCGGTGCTGTTTCTGCTGACGTTGACGGTGCTGTATCAGGTACTGATGTGGCATCTGCTACAAAGAATATTGAAGCTGCAATCAAAAATGATCCTGCAGGTACAAAATATGCAGTTGTATGCAATTCCGGAAGCCGCTATGCACAGGCAGCTACTGAGATTATGATCAAAGCTGGTATTAGCAACAAAAATATTTTCACATTAACGGGTGGAATGAAAAAAGATGCCGGTGGATGGGATTATGAGAATTACTGTGTTAAATCTTACAAGTCCACAGGTGGATTTGATTTTGTAAATGGCATGAAATCTGCTCAGTTAGAAGCAAATTTAAATGCAGGCAATACTCCTTTCGTAGTATTTGACCTCCGCGATGTAAATGCTTATGCTGCAGGACATATTTTACAGGCTGTTTCTACACCGCTTCGTGATACAACCGGTGCTGACCTGTCTAACGAGCAGTCTAAAGCAAACCTTCAGGCTGCTGTAACAGCTAACCCGAATAAATTCTATGTTGTAGAATGCTATTCTGGTAACAAATATGCAAACAAAGCTGTCAATTACTTAAAAGAAATCGGTGTAAGTGAGAACAGAATCATTGTTCTCGAAGGTGGAGCTGCCGGATGGACTGGATTCCAGACATCCAGCGTGAAGATTTCTGCTGCCGACTTAAAAGCTGACATCGACAGTACACAGTCTTACAAATTAATCGATGCACGTAAAGCTGCTGATTACGCAACAAGCCACATCGTTGGTGCTGTTTCCGCTGATATGGACTGTGTTGTAAACGGAACTGACGAAGCTACAGCACTTGCAAACGCAAAAGCTGCAATCACAGGTGATTCTGCTAATCAGAAATATGCAATCATCTGCTACTCTGGTAACAGATATGCGCAGAAAGCTACTGAGATGCTGATCAAAAACGGTGTTGACCGTGCAAACATCGTTACTCTGTCAGGCGGAATGAAAGGCTGGACAGAAGCAAACTACCTTGTTAAATCTTATACTTCTACAAAAGGTAAATTCTTCAAACATGGTATGACTGTTGCACAGTTAAAAGCAAACCTTAATGCCGGTAATACTCCATTCGTAGTATTTGACCTTCGTGATGCTGTTGCTTATAATACAAGCCACATCGATGGTGCAATCTCTACACCACTTCGTGAGAGTATTGACGGAAAAGTAACAGATCTGTCAGATGATACATGCAAGGCAAACCTTGACGCAGCTGTTAAAGCTAACCCGAACAAATTCTATGTTGTTGAATGCTACTCAGGTAATAATTATGCTGAAAAAGCAGTAAACTATCTGAAAGAACTCGGTGTAAGCGAAGATAAAGTAATCGTCCTTGAAGGCGGCGCTGCTGCATGGAATGCACAGCAATAAGCAGTATCATTAAATAATTGAATTATTTTTATCAGATAATTGAATCCGGTAAATTCACGAAACGATCCTGTCTCCGGGCAGGATCGTTTTTCTCGACTAAATCAATATCCCTTCACAGTGGTCTACTTCATGCTGAATGATCTGTGCGATCCAGCCAGAATATTTCTGCTTTTGTTTCTTCATATTTATATCCTGATATTCCACTTCTATTTCCTGATATCTTGTGCAGCTTCTCACTCCAGGCAGCGAAAGACATCCCTCCTCTGTGTCATATCTCCCTGATTTTTTTATGATTTTCGGATTGAACATTGCCACATTCATAAATCCCATATTCACTGCAATTATCCGTTTCTTCTCACCGATCATATTTGCAGCCATGCCAACACAGCCTTCTTCGTGTGCTTTTAAAGTATCCAGCAGATCGACTGCGATCTGTCTGTCCTTTTCTGTTGCCGGCTCTGATTTCTGACTCAAAAACACCGGATCATGCATTATCGTTCGTACCATTTTTTATTCCCCGCTTTCTTAAAATTCCTCTGTAACGCTTCCATACATATTCTGATTATAATAACTTATATAATGTTGAAACTAAAACATCTAACTATTTTTTATAAAAAGCTTGTCTTCCAGATTGGAATTGCGTTAATGACTGGTTCTTCATACGGATGCACTTCCTTGATTGCCTGAATCGTCCGCTCTACCGCCTCTGCATAGATTGTCACTTCTACTTTTGCCTCCGGCTCGCTGCTTATTTTCCCATTCTCGCCAATATACGGATCACATCCATCTAACGGTCTCCAATATCCCGTCACCTGACTTACTGACATGCAGGAATCATAATTCCCAATATGTCCGGCGTCCACTTTCTGTAACGCTTTCTGTAGTTCCAATATTTTCGTTTCTGGAATAAAAATCTCTAATTTGCAATATTTAAATTCCATAATTTTTTACCTGCTTTCCTGATTTTATTTATCACTAAATCTAAATAAAACCATAATATAAATTATTTTATGATCTGCCTATATTATTTCAAATTTCAATCCATTTCCCCGTGAATATATTTTCCATCCTAAACCACCCGGCAAAATTTTTGCTATTTTCAAAAATCTATTATTTTTCCAAAACTACACTCATCTCGTGCCACTCTTCGCCACCCCAGACAGAGTCAGATATGCCACGGTCAATAAAGCCAAATTTTTCATACATTTCTACTTTCGCATCCAGACAGGTAAGAATAATCTCGCTGCGCCCTTTCGCCTGTTCTCTCTGCAAATACACAGCAACCAGTTCTCTTGCAAGTCCTTGTCTACGGTATTCCGGCAAAACATCCAGTCCCAGCAGCATAATATTTTTCCCGTTCGGGTTATGCAAACCGGCGTCAGTAAAAAACTCATCCCGAAGTTTTGGCTCGTCTGTCGCAAGTCCGTTCAAAAATCCGGCAATCTTTCCATTTCCCTTATCTACTGCAACGAGAAATAGTTCCGAAATATCCCTAACTCTGTCACACATGTTTTTCTCAGAGCAGGCTTCATTTGGTGGAAAACAGATTCGTTCAATCTCTGCTGCCTGTTCCGCTTCTCCTTGTTCTATATTCCGAAATTCAAATCTTTCATAAAGTGCTTTTTTATCCATTGTTTTCCTTTCCTTCTCTTATTCATTATATAATTACACTGGCAATGTTAAATATTTCTTTCTTCTATAAGCAAAACTGTAACATCATTTACATTCGTTCCGGTCGGACCTGTTTTTATCAGTCCATCACATTTCTCCAAAGTTGCGTACGCGTTGTTATTACGTAGCTCGTGGTAAATATCTGTCTTATGTTTTCGCAACATTTCACATGTCTTTCCATCCACATAACCGCCTGCGGCATCCGTCGGACCATCAGTTCCGTCACTTCCAATGCTGAAAAGTGCTACGCCTTCCATTCCATCCAAACCGATTGCCGCCGACAGCGCCAGCTCCTGATTGCGCCCACCTTTTCCTGTACCATGTAAATGTACAACCGTCTCACCGCCTGCAATAAATGCAAGCTTATTCGTATTCTTCTGCTGCCCATTTTGCTGCATATTCTGCGGAATATCTCCACACCTTTTTCCTTGCATATTACAACAGTGTGTTTTCGCAATCGATGCGAGAAACGCCCCTGCTTCTTTCGCTTCGCAGTCCAGCCGGTCTGTTAAAATGACCGACTCATAGCCCAGTTCCTCACAAGCCTCCTTTGCAGCTGTGCAAAGCGCACTCACACTTCCACTGATGACCGTCTCGACATTGTGCAATTCTTTCGGCGTTTCCTTTTTCAGCAGCTCCTTTATGGAATCCTTCAGCTTTAATCCATACCTGTCTGCAATCTCCAGTGTTTCCTCACAGGTACTCTGATCCGCACATGCCGGACCGGATGCAATCATATCCAGCGGATCGCCGATAATATCACTGAGCACAATCGAAAATATCTTCGCCGGTGCGACATGCTGAGCAAATCGACCGCCTTTTACCGCCGACAGGCGTTTCCGTATCGTATTCATTTCTTTAATATTTGCGCCACTGGCAAGAAGCTGCTTTGTAACATCTTCCAGCTCTTTGCCGGATACAAGCGGCTTCTCAAATAATGCCGATCCACCACCGGAAATCAGAAATAATACTACATCCTCCGGACTCAGCCCTGCCGTCATGTCAAGTATCTTCTTCGTTCCTTCAAACGAATTCTCATCCGGAACCGGATGTCCTGCTTCCAGGCATTCTACGTGCTGGATTTCTCCCTTTACATGGTCATATTTTGTCAGAACGATTCCGCCATCCAGCCGATCATCCAATATTTCTACTGCCGCCTGCGCCATCTGCCATGCAGCTTTCCCGATTGCAACAAGATATAGTTTTCCACTATCATCCACAACCGAACGGAATCTATCCCCGGTCAGAACAGCTTTTACCGCCTCATCCGGGAGAACGCTGTGGAGTGCATGACGGATGATATACTCGGATTGTTGTCTAAGTGTCATAATATTGGCTCCTCTGTCCTTGCTTTCTCTTAAATATTTTTCTATATTAAATTCGTTAATGCTCTTCAATTCATGGCTCAAAACTAACACCTCATATATTATCTCTAATTTAAATATATTTTTACAAATTTTGCCTCTCCAATATTATACAGGAAATTATTTATAATTAATATATCAATAGAAAAAACGTTTTTTGTTTATGTTTCTTTGATAGTTATAGCATAGCAAAATAGGTATACGATAAAGCGACTTTTGTAAGCTTTAAAACAAATAAAGGCAGCAAAAAACTTGCCGCCTTTAACCTTTTACATCATTCTCAAATATAAATAGATTACATTGATTTTAGTTTCCATATACATTAACTTTACAATCTTTCTCAAACGCCCACGCACCCAAATTGGGTACAATTGTACTTTTAATGCCGTATTCTTTTACATCATTTTCAAACTTAATGGGGAGGATCTTAATATATGCTATAGTTTATATATTTTTACATCATTTTCAAGTTCCTTTTTTTATAACCGATTACTTATCAGTTTTAGTACCATACATTTTTACATCATTTTCAAACGCATCTTGACATATTCCATACAAACATCGGTTTCAGTACCATACATTTTTACATCATTCTCAAACAAAATTATCACCTGATACGCAAAAAATGAGTTTCAGTACCATACATTTTTACATCATTCTCAAACTGCTTCAAGTACTTTTCTGCGAACTCTCCGGTTTCAGTACCATACATTTTTACATCATTCTCAAACTATTGTTCTCTAACGCCGCGAAAAATATGGGTTTCAGTACCATACATTTTTACATCATTCTCAAACGTGCGCCATTCCAGAACCTGTAAAACCGGAGTTTCAGTACCATACATTTTTACATCATTCTCAAACTGGCGGGAAGTGGTGCTATTGGAATGATAGTTTCAGTACCATACATTTTTACATCATTCTCAAACTCTGTTGTAGTATTAGAGTTTGTATTAGTCGTTTCAGTACCATACATTTTTACATCATTCTCAAACAATTTAGCACGCATACACCCCCTATTCTTCGTTTCAGTACCATACATTTTTACATCATTCTCAAACCTCAAATTCAAAAATGAACCGTCATCATCTGCGCAAAACAAGGTACTCAAACACATTTAATAGATTTCACATTGATCTCTATCTATAATATACCTTAATCCCTCTCCCATGCAATCTTTTACACAATTTTCCACAAATATCAGTTTTACTTCCTGATGAATTGCTTCTTGGATAAGTTTTTGCATTTGCAAATCTGACAAATAGCTTCGGAGATTTACAAATACAAAGATCTTATACTTCATGACTACCGTTGCAACTTTAATATAACGAATCAGTTTTTCAAAATAATCTTCCTCTATTATTTCATGCTGTACCCGTAATGCTTTAAATATTGCCATCCAATCAACATCTTCTATAAACGTAAGTATATAATCTGTTTCCTGTTCTAATTCCAAGATATACCTTTGTATACTTTGCGCTATCTCCTGCGTTTTGACATACACTTTTTCAGAATAAGCAACTTGCTGCATTTCCTCATACAATTTGTTTATTATCTTTTTACTGTTGATATCTATACTGAAAATATCAAATACGATATCCATATTTTTTGATATTCCCAGTTCTTTATCAGCATCTGATAGTACATATCTTCCATCGATTCCGTCACATTGATTCTTCAGTTCATATACAAATGTTGCGAAGCTTTCTGCTGCCTCAATTATCCACTCTGTATAATCAACAGTATCATCAATGATTGCTCTGCTTAATTCTGGATGAACTAATTTCACAAAATCACTAACCTTTCATCGGTATCTAAAACCTCACTCTTTAAATCTCCAACAACAATATCCATCTTCGCATATTGCTTTTCCGTAACTGTAAGAAGCTGAATCAACCCTTCCTCTGGTTTATTCTTATGTACATTATCTACAATTGCGTTAACTGCCGTTCCATTTAAAGCTAATTTACAATATACCGATTCCTGTAACATCAGAAAGCCATTTTTAAGTAAGAATTTTCGGAATCTTGTATACGCTCTTCTATTCTCTGCTGTTAATACCGGCAGGTCAAAAAATACTAGTACCCTCATAAACCTATAGCTCAAACCTGTAAAACCGAACCAGCGAACTATCATCATCATTCAAAGCATCAAACACACTTTTACAATAAATCTTTATTGCATTATTTACATACTGTATTCTTCCATCTATTGATACTTCTTGATTCAAAATGTTAACCAATTGCATTTTCTCATCATGCTCAAAACTATCCAATTTCATCTGTTTGACTTCACGGTCAACCAGAACACGAAACGGCTCCATCAAATCGGACGCTAAATTAAATTGATTAAACATATTATCGTGAAATAATCCCAACTGCGTAATATATCCAGTGGCAGCTATTTCTCTTATAACTGTTGACAAGATAATAGAATACCCGTAATTTAATGCAGCATTAATATTATTGTCTTCTGTCCTTGTAAAATCCAGTCCGAATAATGCATTAAAATAAACCTTGGCAGCATGACCTTCTCTGTTAGTTGTATCATTCCAGACTATTTCCTTTAAATAAGATGATAAAAGCTCCGCTTCTTCCTTTCCCATTATTTCTAATAATTCTTTTTGTTTCCGGATCTTTTCTGTTACTATTTCCGTCCAGACTGCCTCCTTTGTGTTCTTTCTCCAGGCAATCTGTTTTCGAATTTTATTGCTTGTATCATGACTACCATAATAACTGATTAATTCTGACGAAGGATTCTTCTTCTCATCACAGAATATCACTTTGATTTTTCTTCTCGTCAATTCTGCCAATAAACTGGTAGTCAATGATACAGCTGTTGATTCTATTAGAATTGTTGATATTTCACTTAATACTACTTTTGTTACTTCTTCACTTCGTACAACCATGTATCCCAATTGCAGATCCAGTTTTGCCCGTTTAGAAATAACAATTATACGCCAGCTCATAGTTTTAATAAATCAATCTCTTTTTTATATATTCCAGTTACAGATTGATTTATAATGGAAATTTGTTTACACTTCGTAATATTATTATTCATAACTAAAATTCCCGCACTTGCCGGTCCTCCAATTAATTTCAAATTTGCTGCTGCACTCTGACACTGGAATAAATGTAATATTTCTGATAATACAGTACATTTATCTTCCAGATTCAGATTTTCAAACTTTCCTTTATTGTCTATTAGGGTTGACGCCTGCAACCCAAGTCTGATTTTGTAAATCGTATTCTGTAGTTTACTTATAAATACATCATACAAATGCACAAGTTCTTCTTCATTTATACCATCAAAAGCAGAGAGCTCCACATTTTTATTTTCCATTTTCCGGTTTGTAAATTTTATGACCTTTTTCAGTATTTTAGTTTCTTCATCTGATAATATTAACTCATTTGCGCCTTTAAAAATCAATCGATTTCCTGTTCTTCCGGACAACCACATATAAAATCCATCTACTTTAAATAAAGTATCAATTTTGATCTTATTAATCAGAATAACCGGCTTTGACAATTTCCGTTCTTTCATAATCTCACGCAAATATTCCAGTGCATTTTCTTTACTCCGTTCTATATAATCTTTTTTATAAATCGGAACAAATTCTATCGTCCTTTGTTCATTTCCTTTTGCATCTGTAGATTTGACAAGCATGAAATATGCCCCGGCCGCCTTATTATAGCCACCATATTTATTAATGTCGTGCAACCGCTCATCACTCGTTTTAACTGGAACCTGTCCTTTTCCTTTCTTCATAATCTGCTGGTCAAACAGTCCACCCTTTACTTCATAAGATCTTCTGGTTACAAGAATATTATTTTTATTCATTACATTTCGTACAGTTTTTATCGTTCCTTTATTTCCGGCTTGCCATGCTACTTTTCCATTTCTGGAAATATCATGGATAAACATTTTCTCTAAATTATACGATCTGCCTGGATTTTCTTTTATAAACCAAACCGCATTTTTGGTAAATTTCGTATAATATGCATTTCCTACTACAATATTTAAATATGCATCTTTTGCATGATGCAAATCGTTCATATCACGCACTTTAACAAAATCGTAATCCTGTCGGAATTTAGATACACTTCTGGCTTTCACATACACAATTTCTGAATCCGGCATAGCTTTTTTTAATAGATCTGCGACAACTTTTGTACTCTGTCTTGTTTCAACAATCTGTCTCTCAATAAACCCAGCCAGTTCATCCGAAGTAAGTTCCGTTTTTCTGACTAAACGTTCATATTTTTCTTTTGTAATAAAATTACCATTTAACAAACTTTTCCAGAATCCACCTTGTTTTTTCTGTATATCGGAACTTATTGGATAATCATCAGATTTCTTAGAATTATATTCCTTTTTTACAAGTACGCGGTTATTTAAACTATCATCCATTGTTTTGGACTGCGGATATATATGATCAATATCATATTTCGTATTATCCCACAGATCATCAAATTCAATGCGTTCTCCAGAATACATACAGTGTCCTCTCTGAGTATAATACAAAAATAATTTATCTTTCCTAAGATGTTGTTCTTCATGTTTTTCTAATTTCTCATATATTTCTTTTTCTTCCTCTTTACATACTTTATAGAGATCCATCAAATGTTTTTTTCTAGACTCCGTCCGTTTACTCTCCTGCGATTCCCTTGCCATTTCAACAAAGATTCTCTCCGGCTCTTTTCCCATTACTTTCTTTATTTCTTTTATCACTTGTAACGTCTGCCATATCTGACGTTTTACTGCCGGAGATACATATTGTTCCTCTACAGTTTTATACGACAATGTTGGATTATTTTGTTCCTCATTATACTCTTTGATTTGATCACTGAATTGATACTTCTTCCCTAATAACTGACTCAGGTTTTCATTTGTTTCCCATAATGCAGTTATAAGATTCCATACTTCGCCTGTTTCCGGCGCTGGTATGGTTATCTCCTCTAAAAATTTTTTTGAAAATCTTCCCCAGCCATGATAAGACAAAGCTGCTATGCTGCTTTTCTGTTTATCTGTCAGCTTTGGAAATAGTTTCCCTAATCTTTGTTTTAATAGCTTTTTATCATCTCCAAATAATACAATATTCTGTATTATCTCTTCCTTTTCACTTTGTTTTAAATCTATTCCGCTTAATTTTTCTTTAAAATCATGGTAAGCCGTCAGCGATGCCTTAAAATCTCCATCAATTCCAGTAATATCAACATCTCTTTCTGCAATTCCTTCCCTAAGCAGAAAGTTCTTTAAATCTTTTTGACGTACTTTTCTTCTTTTACAGAATACACCTTCATAGATTTTTTGCTTTAATTCTACTGATATTTCTTTTCCATCCAAGCGAACATTATTCAATTCATTCAATACCCTGTATTTACTATACAGTAATGAATCTTTCGGAAGTACATCCTCGCCAATCAAATATGTACACTTATTAGTCATTCTTTTTATAAACTTTTCTGCACTTGCCTCAACATCTATGATATCCGTAAAATTCCACGGATAAATTTTATCTTCACTCTTTCTTACAGCCCAGGTATACTTCTGTTCATTTTCTTCTTTTACTTTATTTAACGGTCCGACATAATATGGAATTCTGAAAGTAAATAGCTGTATTAATTTCTCTTTATTTTCAGCAATCACCGGGATACGAGCACTAAGGTTATCCAAAATCTTCTGTAATTCATACTTATGAATCTGGTATGGCAATACTCCATTATCTTTTGTAACCTGTCTCGGCAAAAATTGATCCGTCTCTATTTCATTTTTCAAATATGTCTTTTCTTCACTCTCTGGCAGTTTTTCCACAATTGTTTTATTCAGATATTTCAAAAAGTCTTCCCGACTGCATTGCTTCCCTCCCAATGCAGTCTTTTTACCATTCACTTTCGTCATTCCAATGTAGGCTGGATAATTGGCAAGTTTGGCATCTGACACAACAAATATTTTCTTATAAATATCTTTAGAAAAATTTTCTCTTACCACTTCCTTTAATAAGCGAAGGTCTGCTTTATGTTTTTCATATACTTTAATCTTTGCTTCGGAAATAGAAGTGCATCTATCCAGAATATCTGTTAATACAGACCAGTCATAGACAGCTTTTGCCGATGCAATAATATAAAACTGTTCTCCAAGTTCTGCCTCTACAGAATCTATATACTCATCGTATCCATTGTCAGCAAATGAGATCTTAGGTCGTTCATTTTCATCCAACTCTTCATTTGCAAAAATGTCACTCTGATATTGTCAATATTGGTTGACACATTTATCTCAAAGATATCACTGACTATGC
>ENA-ORUL01000808-ORUL01000808.1-human-gut-metagenome-genome-assembly--contig:-NODE-808-length-25156-cov-3.877136_pt1 | contig 25156 bp, 23 predicted proteins | sample MGYA00242084_ERZ509219 | MGnify/ENA primary metagenome ERZ509219 (study PRJEB26280, sample SAMEA2338792) | human gut metagenome | biome: human gut; feature: human-associated habitat; material: faeces...
GGGGCTCTCCCGTCCATGGACGGGAGAGCCCCTTGTTGCGTTTCATAAACATTTTAGTAACTAATTGAAATGATGCTAAACAGCATAAAACGTTCAATCATCATAGGCCAAAGCGCAAGGGGCCCTTCGTTCATGTGCGGGGGAGCCCCTTGTTGCGTCTAAATTAATCAGCTCACCCGGTTCTCCAGACCAAAACGCGAACGAGCAGAGCGCCGCTCGCAAGCAACGTTATCTAAGGACCTGAGCGGGCGTATGGGGCAACATCGGTCGCGAGTTCCGCACGCAAAGGAGAGCACTTAATGTGCTCTCCGTCTTGCGCAGGACTGTCCGAGCAGGCGATGTTGCCCCATACGCCCGCCCGGGTCCGCCGGGATTACGACAGCTTGACGATCGGTGCGAAGCCCTTCATTAGCTTTTTGGTCTGGCCGGTCTTTTCGAACTGGACCTCGATCATGTCTCCAACGACCGAGATCACAGTGCCCGTGCCAAAGGTCTTGTGACTCACGGTATCGCCCGCGGCAAAGTCCTGCGATGCGCTGGCGCGATCGACCTTGCGCTCCACCGTCGGGGACACCTTAGATGACGGCTTTTTGGCTCGCGGCGCGCCCGACCCAAAGGTCGAGGCAACGCGGCCGGCATCGGGCGAGACCCCACGATGGCGCTCGGTACCATAGGTGCTGCCACCAAAGAAATCGTCGAAGCTCGACCCGCCGCGCGAACCGGAACCGCCGGTCGAGCGCGTATGCGAGCCAAACACCTTGCCGCCATACATATCCGAGCCCATGCCCGAGCCAAAGGTGCCGTGACGGTCGCCGCGCTTCTCCCAGCCCGTGCCCTCAAAACCGGCAGAACCGATACCGCTAAACTCGATGTCCTCAAACGGAATCTCGTTGAGGAAGCGCGAGCGCGGGTTGGCAGAGGTCGAGCCGTAGGTGCGGCGCGTAGCGGCGTAAGTCAAGAACAGGCGCTTGCGAGCACGCGTAATGGCGACGTAGGCCAAGCGACGCTCCTCCTCGAGCTTGCCCGGATCGTCACTACCGCCAAAGTCGTGCACGTGCGGGAAGATGCCTTCCTCCATGCCGGCCACGAACACCGCGGGGAACTCCAAGCCCTTGGCGGAGTGAATGGTCATCATGGTGATGGCATGCGTCTCGCCGGCCAGAGAATCCAAGTCGGAGCGCAGAGCCAGCCACTCCATGAGTGCAGGCAACGCCTTACAGGTGAGCGGGCCGTAGGTGCGCTCGATCTCGTCGGCATGTACAGCACCCGCCGGCAGCTCCGTCGGTGCGGCATAGGCGTTGCCTGCGATGGCGGCAGCCAGGGCATCCTGCGGCGAGAGCGCCGGAGCGGCCAGACTATCGAGCGGATTGGTGCCCGCGGCGTCGCGAGCACCGACGAGCGCCTCAAACGAAGACGCGGGCGCGGACGGCCCTGGCTCGGGCGCAGGCGCGCTCACCACAACGGGCTCGGGCTCGGCACTGGCGGGCACATCGGCAACACCGGCTGCACGCAGCTCTTCCAAGCTCTCGAGCGTGCCCTCGATATCCTCGTGCGTCTCCTCAAATTCGGCGGCGACGCCCAGGAATTCCTGGATGTTCTCGGCGCGGCTCTCGGATTCCATGGTGCCCTCGGCGCGAAAAGCCTGCAGTAGGCCCGTCTTATCGACGATCATCTCGACGACGTCCTTGAGCTCGCCGTCCATGCGACGGCCCTCGCGCACCAGCGAAACAAAGCTCGACAGGCCGTTGCGCACCTTGGCACTAAACATGCCCGTCTCGGCTGTTGCGATCTCGCAGGCCTGGAAGAACGAGCAGCGGTTGTCGCGCGCCAGCTGCTCGATCTTTTGGATCGAGGTGGAGCCGATGCCGCGGCGCGGCGTGTTGATGACGCGCTTGACGCTCATCTCGTCGGCCGGGTTCACGATCATCTTGAGGTAGGCCATGACGTCGCGGATCTCGGCACGGTCGAAGAATCGCGTGCCGCCCACGATCTTGTAGGGCACGCCCGCGCGCAGGAACATATCTTCGAGGATACGCGACTGGGCGTTGGTGCGGTAGAACACGGCGATATCGTCGTAGCTCATGCCCTTGGCATGCAGCTTCTCGATCTCGCCGGCAATCCAGCGGCCCTCGTCGCGCTCGTCGCTCGCCTGGAAAGCCTGAATCTTCTCGCCATCGCCCTCGGCCGTAAACAGGCGCTTGTCCTTGCGCTGCGAGTTATGGCGCACCACGGCGTTGGCGGCGCTCAGGATATGACCCGTGGAGCGGTAGTTCTGCTCCAGCTTGACGGTCTTGCAGTTTTTAAAGTCCTTCTCAAAGTCCAGGATATTGGTGATGTCGGCGCCACGCCAGCTGTAAATGGACTGGTCGTCGTCGCCCACGACCATGAGGTTTTGGTACTTGGCGGCCAGCAGGTTGGCGATCTCGTACTGGACGTGGTTGGTGTCCTGATACTCGTCGACGCTAATGTAGCGGAAGCGCTCTTGGTACTTGTCGAGCACCTCGGGGCGGGTGCGCAGCAGCTCGAGCGCGCGCACGAGCAGGTCATCAAAGTCCATCGCGTTGGCGGCGCGCAAGCGGCGCTCCAGCTCCAGGTAGACCTGCGCGGCCTTTTTGTCGTTGGGGCTATCGGCGCTCTTGAGCATGTCCTCGGGGCCGATCATGGCGTTTTTGGCCGAGCTGATCTTGCTGCGGATCATGTTGATGGGGAACTGCTTTTGCTCGATGCCGAGCGCCTGCATAATGTCACGCACCATGCGCTTTGAGTCGTCGTCATCGTAGATGGTGAACTGGCCGGTGTAGCCCAGCAGGTCGGCGTCCTCGCGCAGCATGCGCACGCACATGGCATGGAAGGTGCACACCCACATGCCGCGAGTGCCGCTGGGAATGAGCGCCGCTAGACGCTCGCGCATCTCGGCCGCGGCCTTGTTGGTAAACGTGATGGCAAGAACCTGCCAAGGCTTAACACCCAGGTCGCCGAGCATATGTGCGATGCGGAAGGTCAGGACGCGGGTCTTGCCCGAGCCGGCGCCGGCGAGCACCAGCAACGGGCCCTCGGTGGTCAGGACCGCCTCGCGCTGGGCGGGGTTAAGGCTATCGATGTCGACGAGCGGCTTGGCAGGTTTGGGCGCCAGAGCCGGGGCGTCGTAGATGTCGAGCGGCACGAGCTCGGGCTCCGGTGCAGCGGGGGCGGTGTATGCATCGAGCGGCACGGGTTCCGGCGCGGGCGGCGCGGGTACCGCGGCGTTCTTTTCCCAGGGCAAGGGCTGGGTCATGGGCGACTCCTCATCTAACGGACGGCGCGCCTGCGGGCAGCGCCATAGTTTGAGCCGTACCAGTATACCGAGCCGCGCGGACACCGACGCAAATCACACCACGACTCCGTGCGCCGCCGTCAGGCCCGCCCCATCGCCCAAAAAAGAGGACGGCATAGACCTTTTGGTCATGCCACCCCCTCTGAATGACAAGTTGTCGCCCTGGCCGCCGCGCAGCGTCGACTAAGTTAAAGGCCGAGCATCGGCTCCAGAACGAAGAAATATGCGAGCACTACGATGCCCAGGATGATGCGGTAAACACCGAAGCACTTAAAGTCGTGACGGCGGACGAAGCCCATGAGCCACTTGATGGCGATGAGCGAAACCACAAAGGCAACAACGCAGCCCACGCCCAAGATGGCGATCTCGTTGGTGCCGAACGTGCCGCCCTTGATGAAGTACTTGACCAGCTTGAGCGCACTCGCGCCAAACATGACAGGGATGGCCAGGAAGAACGTGAACTTGGACGCCACCGAACGCGTGCAGCCCAGCAGCAGGCCGCCGATGATGGTAGAACCGGAGCGAGACGTACCAGGCACCAGCGAAAGCACCTGGAAGCAGCCGATACCCAGCGCAGTCTTCCAGCTTAGATCCTCGAACGTGGCGATGGAACCAAAGTCCAGATTCTCGTCATCGTCCTCATCCTCAGCGGTAGCCGTGGCGGGCGCCGCAAAGTGCGCACCGGCGGGAAGTCCACCCGACACCACAGCACGCGAACCAAACGAACCGGCAACGGCCATTTCCTCGCGCTTGCTCGCGCGCCAGTTCTCGATCACGATAAACAGCACGCCGTACACAATGAGCGCCAGCGCCACGACGGGAGCGTTGTAGAAATGCTCCTCCATCCAGTCGTTGAGCGGCAGGCCGATCGCCGCCGCAGGAATGCAACCGAGCACAATCTTGCCCCACAGCACCCAGGTGTCGCGACGGCCCTCCTTGCCCTTGCTGGGCGAGAACGGATTGAGCTCATGGAAGAACAGCACACAGACGGCCAAAATGGCGCCAAGCTGAATCACGACCAGGAACATGTTCCAGAACGTCTCGCTCACGTTCATCTTGACGAACTCGTCCACCAAGATCATGTGACCGGTCGACGAAACAGGCAGCCATTCGGTGATGCCCTCGACCAGGCCCATGAAGGCAGATTTTAAAAGCTCGATGATATCCAAAGGGACCCCCTCGTTAGACACCCGCCGATATTGTTCTGCGGACGGTGCGGGCGATGTCCCATTATCAACCGTTGGCGGCGCGCCTGCGCCTACCCTTACCAAAAAACTCGCCCGTTCACAGAATTGCGAGCGGTCAAACCCAAATCCTTGGGTATAACTGCAACAAGATAAAGTGTCCGGCGGCCAACGCGCCCGCGCCCGCCCGATGCACGAGCCCCGCGCCCGTGCGATAGACCAAGGAGGAAACCATGAACGAGGGCTACACCAAGGTATTTGTTTCACTCGACGGTACTGAACAGCAGGATTTTGTGCTCGCACGCGCCATCAAGGTCGCCGCGAACAACGGCGCCAAGCTAATCATCGGCCACGTTATCGATTCCACGGCGCTCGAGAGCGCCGGTTCCTATCCGGTCGATCTGGTCAACGGCCTAGAGGAGGCATTTAAGAACTCCATCGCCAAGCAGCTCGAAGAGGCCAAGGCCAATCCCGACATTCCCGAGGTCGAAGTCATGATTCGCGCCGGCCGTATTCGTGAGACGCTCAAAGACGAGATGCTCGACGTGGTCAAGCCCGACCTGGTGCTCTGCGGCGCCCGCGGCCTGTCCTCGATCAAGTATGCGCTGCTGGGTTCGATTTCGACGTTCCTGCTGCGCAATACGGACTGCGACATTTTGGTCGTGAAGTAGCGTTGCTCCCACCGGCCGCGGGGCCTGCGGGGTTTCCACGGGCACGTCCTCGCCGCGTTGCGGCTGCGGGATGTGCCCTTAGGAAACCCCTCCCGGCCCCGCGGCCTTCGCAGCCTTACTTCAGCGAGTTGGCTGATAAAAGATAGCGTGCCGCCCCGTTTGGGGTGGCACGTTTTGTTTGGGCTGCACGTTTTTGTTTGGGTGGGCGTCTGCCGCGTGCGTTACTCGAAATATTGAAACTTATTCGTTGAAAACGCGAATGTTACGACGAAGCCTTCGCCGGGCTCGGATGCCGCGGTGACGTCGATGCCCATCTTGGAGCACAGGCGCGCCACCAGATAGAGACCGATGCCCGTTGCGCGCTTGGTGGTGCGGCCGTTGTCGCCGGTAAAGCCCTTCTCGAACACGCGCGGCAGGTCTGCCGCACACACGCCGCAGCCGTTGTCCGCGACGGTAAGCTCGATGCGCTCGCTTGCCAGACCCTCGTCCAGCAACGCACCCGAAAACACGATCTTTGCGCCGTCCTCACGCGCATATTTAATGCTGTTCTGAATGAGCTGGCCCAGAATAAACTCGAGCCACTTCTCGTCGGTAAAGACCTCGAAGTCGAGGTTCTCGCACACCGGGGCCACATGCGCCGCAATGAGCTCGCGCGCGTTGGCTTTAATCGCGCCCGTCACCAAGGTTTTGAGATCCCAGCGGCGAATCAGGTAGTCGCGCTCCACGACTTCCGAGCGCGCGTAGTACAGCGCCTGGTCGATATAGCGCTCCACGCGGGCAAGTTCGCGTGCCAGGTCGTCCACGCGCGACAGGTCGTCTTCGCTGCTGTCCAGGTTTTCCAAAATCAGGTGAGCCGCCGCCAGGGGCAGCTTGGCCTCGTGGACCCAGCTCTCGATATAGTCGCGATAGTCATCGGTCTGACGCCTGCCTTCGGCAACCTCGTCGCAGGCGGCTTTGCCCACCCGGCGCAAGACCTCGTATTCGAGCTCGCCCTCGGCATAGGTCGGGCATTGCACCATCTCTTGCACCCATGCGGGACTCTCGAGCTCCTCTGCCGCGCGCTCCAACTGACGCAGAAAACGGCGACGGCGAGCGTACTCGATCACGATGCCGAGCATACCAAAGATATAGGACACGCCGACCGCCACGACCACGATAGAAACGGGTGCGCCGGCGACCGTCAGCACAAAGCAGCTCAGCAGCACGCCGCACGTCCACACGGCGACGGGAAGCAGCGCGTCTTTAAAGAACTTGGCAAACGACATGGCCGGCCCCTAGACCGAATAGCCCTGGCCGCGGTGCGTTGTCAAATACCCCTTGATGCCGATTTTTTCGAGCGTGGTGCGCAGGCGGTTGATGTTGACGGTGAGCGTATTGTCGTCCACGAAGGCGTCGGAGTCCCACAGGTCCTGCATGATGGCCGAGCGCGAAACAATCTTGCCCGCGCGGCTCAGAAGCAGTGAGAGGATACGCAGCTCGTTTTTGGTGAGCTCGGTGCTAGTGCCGGTTTGCGTGTTGGTGACCATGGAGCGTGCGAGGTCGAGCTCCAGTCCCTTGTGGACGAGCGTGCTGCGCTCGCCCGCCGTCGCGGTGCGACGCAGTAGTGCGTTGATGCGCGCCACGAGCACACGGGCGCTGTAGGGCTTGGGAACAAAGTCGTCCGCGCCGAGCGTCATGGCCATGACCTCGTCGATCTCGGTCGTACGCGACGTGAGGACGATGATGGGAACCTCGGATTCGCGGCGAACCTCATGGCAGATATGCTGGCCGTCCTTGACGGGAAGCGTCAGGTCGAGCAGCACCAAGTCGGGCGCGGCGGCGAGAATATCGCGCGAAACATGCTCGAACGATTCGCAGGCCTCGACCTCAAAACCGGCACGGGCAAGGATGTCGGCAAGCTCGCGACGAATGGGTTCGTCGTCCTCAACGATATAGATCAGCGCCATGTGTCCTCCCATTTCGCGTAACTTGCACCTTCCACACCATTATGCCCACGGCGTCGCAGCGATACGACCCCGTGGGCACCTAATATGACAAAAGTGTTCGGTAGCCTTAAGAGAAAATAGGGGCCGACCGGTCCTAAACCGATCGGCCCCATCGCTTCGACCTCGAGCCTCTACTCGAGCGTACGCATGTACGCGGAGATAGCATCCAGGCCCTTCTGCAGGTCGTCGGTATTATCGGAGTATGCATAGCCAATGCGCATGCTCTTGGGCTCCTCGAAGCAATCGCCCGGGGTGACGAGTGCGCCGGACTTCTTAATCATGTCGGTGCAGAACGTCCTGGAGTCAATGTCGTAGTCGTAATACACGAGCGCGGTGCTACCCGCCTCGGGCTTGACGAACGACAGGTGCGGCTCGCTCTCGACCCACTTCTCCAGAACAGCAAGGTTCTGACGGACGATGCGACGGCTGCGCTCAAGGATCACGGAAGCGTTGCCCAGAATCAGCTCCGCCACCGACTCGCTGAATATGCCGGCGGAAATCAGGTTGTAGTCGCGATGCGAGAGCAGCGCGCGACGGAGCTCCGGGCTCTTGGTGACCGCCCAGCCCAGACGCAGGCCGGCGAACGACCAGACCTTGGACATGGATGCGGTGGCGACGGCCTTGTCGTACAGGTCGACCACGGACTCGGCGTACTCATCCGTCTGAGTAAGCAGACGGTAGACCTCGTCGCAGAGCAGCCACGCGTCGTGTTTGCGTGCGACCTCGACAATCGCCTTGAGCGTATCGGCGTCGAGCAGGGCGCCCGTGGGGTTGTCCGGGTTATTGATGCAGATGAGCTTGGTATCGTCGGTCACCAAGGCATCGAGTGCGTCGACGTCGACGTGGTAACCGTTCTTGCGATCGAGCTGAAGGATATCGACCTTCGCACCGCACATCTCGGGAATCGAATAAAGCTGCTGGTAGGTGGGCTTGACGGAGACTACATGATCGCCCGGTTCGACGAGCGTGGAAATAACCAGGGAGTTGGCGCCGGTCGCGCCGTGCGTGGGCACGATATGCCCGGGCTCGACCGTCTTATAGAGACGCGCGACCCCCTCGAGGAAGCCGGGCTGTCCCTCGATGTCTCCGTAGGTGAATCGGCGCGAGCACAGGCTATCGAGCCACGCCTTCTTGTCGGTGTTCGTAAGCTCGAACAGCTGGTCGAGCGTGAGGGAGTAGACGCACGTCTCCGCAACGTTGTGGGTGCACTTGGTCTCCCACTCGTTCATCCACTGCTCGACGGCGAAATCCTTGATCTGCATTGTCGTTTCCTTTCCTTGACTTTCTTACAGTTCCACCACGGTGCCCAGCCCCGCCTCGACGGCGCGGTCGTAGGCAATTTTCGATGCCGAAAGGTCTTGAACGGCGATGCCCGACGTATCGAACACCGTCACCTGCTCGTCATCCGAACGCCCCGTAGCCGTGCCGGCGATGACTTCGCCGAGCTCCGCTTTGATGTCCTCGGGTGTGATGGCACCCTCGGCAACCGGAATCTCCAGCTCGCCGGACGCGACCGATTGCTCGCGGTCGTCGACGTAAACAGCGGCACGGGCGACAAGCGCCGAGGCGAGCTCCTGCTTGCCGGGCATGTCGGCACCGACGCAGGAGATATGCGCACCGGGGCGCACCCATGCATCGGGGATGATGGACTTGGTCGCAGGCGTGATCGTCACGATGATGTCGGCCTCTGCCGCGGCGCCTTGGCCGTCGGCCGTCGCCTCGATGGAATAGGTGGATGCCTCGCGAGCATGCTCGCAAGCGCCCAAGATATGGGCGACCTCGTCTCGCATGCGCTCGACGCGAGCATCGGGCGCGGCATCGGAAACCGGCTCCCACACCTTGACCTCGCTCACTTTGGGACAGGCGGCGAGCACGCCCGCCACCATATAGGTGCTCATGTGGCCGGCACCCGCAACAAGCAGTTTGGACGCATCCGCCCGAGCCAGCCACTTGGCGCCGAGCGCAGCGGCAGCACCGGTGCGAAGTCCAGTGACGGCGGAGGCATTGAGCAGCGCCAACGGCTCGCCCGTCGCGTTGTCGCACAGCAGCGTAGTGCCAAAGATCTCGGGGAGCCCCTTTTTGGGATTCTGAGAGAACCAGGCAGTGAGCTTCAGACCGAAGAGGCCGCTTCCCGCCAACTCGCCCGAGCGGATATCCATATCGGCCACACCGGGTTCGAACTGCTCATATACCATCGGCCACGCAACACCCTTGCCCGTTGCCTTCTGGCGATATGCCTCCTCCACGGCAGCGATTGCATCCTCAATCGTCAGCACCTTGGAAACTTCCTCGGCCGAAAGCACCACCATCTGCCCCATCATCGCTCCTCTCAGCGAAAGCTTTACGTTGCTTCACTGTACGGTTTAGCTACGATGCCGCCAAGGATCATTTCTTGTTGGAATCTACAACGATTTTTGATCTGATTTTTCCATCTATCAGCAGGTATTTGAACTATTTATCGCATCAAAGGCATACGGATGTGCGATTATCCTATTAATACCTGTACTTATTGTAGTGATTTACAAGGTGATGTTGATGCTATACACCATCTCGGACTTCTCACGGGAATATGAGGGGTCGGTCCGTCTAATCGCCGGCAGCGATGGCGTCTCGCGTGCCGTCTCTGGCGTCGGGATCCTCGATTATGAACTCATGCCCGGCCTCAAGAGCAAGTACCAGCGCGTCAACTTCAGCTCAGACGAGATCGTCCTCAGCACCTTCCTCTATGCGAAGGACGACCCGTACCTCATCACTGAAGCCGTGAAATACCTCGTCGCCAAGGGGACGAGCGGTCTCCTCATCAAAAACGTCCTACACATCCCGATTCCCGACCAAGCCATCCGCTACGCCAACGCGCGGCACTACCCGGTCTTTCTCACGACCGACGACTCACTGTTCTTTGATAGCGTCATCTATGAGGTCAAACGGCATATCGAGCAGCTCGCGTCCATCGACTTCGCACAGCGCGAGATCGATGCCCTGAGGACAGATGTATCGCCCGAGTCCATCTGTCGACGCATCCGAAGCCTCAACCCGTCATTTCTGGACGAAGCGGTCGCCCTGTTCGTATCGTTTGCAGAACCCCTCGACCCGCGTACGTTTTTGCAAATCGAACGCCTCTGTGCAAAATCGACTCTCGCCGGATGCCACAACATGTTGGCACCCTATGACGGAGGTTTGTTATTCGTAGCGACAAGCGACTCGGAGCAGACGCTCGATGTGGAGCGAATCGTGCAGGCGCTCACGGAGCTCATCGAGGCTAGCGGTATCGATGGCGGAGCGGAAGGGCTCGGCATCAGCGATATTCTGTTTGGAGACGAGGCGGTGGCGCAGGCGATCTCGCAGGCGATTTACGCACAGCGCCTATCTTGTCAACGAGCCGAGGGTCCCGTCCGCTATACGCAGCTCGGCATCCTGAGAACCGTGATGCCTTTTGCGGAAACCCCGGAGATGCAATCGTTCTCGGAGGCGATTCTCTCGCCGATACGCGAGCACGACAGTGAGCATGGCAGCGAGCTGGAATCCACGCTCGCCGCATTCATCGAGAACGACCGACGTATCGAGCGAACCGCCAAGCAGACTGGCCAGCACCCGAACACGATTCGATATCGCCTCGATAAGGTGACGGCTCTCACCGGACTGAGCTACAAATGCGCCCCGGAGATGGAGCAGCTGTCGCTCGCCTACGCCATCGAACGCGCTCGCTCGCTTCAGTAAGCCCACCCCACCTTGAGGTTAGGAACGGCGGGCACGGAGCTTTTCGTAGCCATCGGCGAAGAAGGCGACCGTGGCGGCGTCGGCCTCGGCGGCGTCCGTCTCGGTTGCGGGGACCACGCCGTGCTCGTCGCTCACCAGGAACAGCGCGCCCTTAAGCTGCGCGGGAATATCTACGCGCGTGACCGGGATGCCCTTGGTCTGGGCCAGCTGCTCGATGAGCGTCGCCGTGCCGCACAGGCACTCGTCCGCCGGCGCCACAAAGGCGAGCTCGCCGTTGTTGACGGCGGCGAGCAGCTCGGGCGCCACGCCGGTCTCGTCGGCTTCGGAGCGGGCCTCGGCGGAGCGGGCACGCAGCGCCTTGGCCGACGTATCGGCGAGCGGCTCGTACTCCCCCACTGTCATGGCGGCGTTGCCGTTGATGTCGATCACCAGCATGAGCACACCGTCGTGTGCGGTGTAATCGCCCTCGGCTAGTGACCACTCAACGTGCTGCTTGGCCCAGCTGAGCATGTTATGGGTAAGTGGCTCGCCCTGCACCAGACGCTCGGACAGCGCGCGGATGTGGCGGTTGAGCATGGGCACCTTTTTGTTGGACATGCGCCAACGACAGACAAGCGCGGGCTTGTCGAGCGTAAACTTCTCGACCGCCTCCTGATTGGCGCAAAAGTCCTCGTACGCACGCTGATCCTCGGCATTGCCAAACAGCTCGGCATCATCCACAACGGCCATATCTAACCTTTCTCAAAAACATACACCGCACCGTTATACCCAAAAAAACCGCCCGCGCCAACCGGCGCAGACGGCAATAGATAGCCTTCGTTCGGAGCAAGCCAAGGCCACTGGTGGAGCATAAGCCAGCGAGCCGGCTCCAAGTGCCCCAGGTCGCCACGAAAGAGGAGCGACGCGTACTTCTTGTACGCGAGCGACGGTTTGAGCGGCGAGATGGGGTGCTTGGGGCCGGCGCAGCGTCGAGCAGTTACGCGGTTTGGTAAAACCGCGTAACGATATTAGTGCCTAAAATGCCTGGCCCCTGTGAAGACCATCGCAATACCATGCTCGTTGCAGGCCTGGACGCTCTCGTCGTCGCGCTTGGAGCCGCCGGGCTGGATGATGCAGGTCACGCCGTGCGCGGCGAGCACGTCGACGTTGTCGCGGAACGGGAAGAACGCGTCGCTTGCACAGGCAAAGCCGCCCTTCTCCACGCCCTCGCGCTCGCAGAAGTCCTCGGCGCGCTCGCAGGCAAGCAGCGCAGAGTCAACGCGGTTGGGCTGACCCGGGCCCATGCCAATGCCGGCCTTACCCTTGGAAACCAGGATGGCGTTGGACTTGACGCCCTTGCAGACCTTCCAGGCAAACTCGAGCTCGGCCATCTCGGCGTCGGTGGGCTTGCGGTCGGTGGGGAACGTAAAGGTCGCAGGATCCTCGGTCACGTGGTCGACCTCCTGCACCAGCATGCCGCCGTCGACGGAGCGCAGCTCCACCTGGGCGCCGTGGTCCACGCCGCCGGTGGCCAGCACGCGCAGGTTGGGGCGCTTGGCCATGCGCTCGAGCGCCTCGGCAGTGTAGCTCGGAGCGATGATAACCTCGACGAACTGCTTGTTCTGATCGGCAAAGTGCTCAACCAGCTCATAGGGAACCTCGCGGTTGCAGGCGATGATGCCGCCGAAGGCGCTCTTGGGATCGCAGGCGAAGGCGCGGTCGTAGGCGGCCGTGATGTCCTCGGCCACGGCGGAGCCGCAGGGGTTCTGATGCTTGAGGATCACGCAGGCCGGCTCGTCGAACTCGCGGACTAGGTTCCAAGCGGCGTCGGCATCCAGATAGTTGTTGTAGCTGAGCGGCTTGCCCTGGATCTGCTCGGAGCCCACGAGCGGGAACTGCGAGCTCGCGGTATTCTCGCAGCCCTCGGCAAAGCGATAGACCGTGGCCTTCTGCTGAGGATTCTCGCCATAGCGCAGGTCGTCGACCTTCTCCAGCGAGATCTCGAGCTTGGCAGAGGTGTCCGCCACGTCGCTTGCGTGGGCGGCGAGCCAACGGGAGATAGCCGTGTCGTAGGCGGCGGTGGTCTGGTAGACCTTCACCTGCAGGCGACGACGGGTGGAAAGCGTGGTGCAGCCACCGGTCTCGCGCATCTCGGCCAGGACGGCATCATAGTCGGCCGGGTCGGAGATGACGGTAACGCTCGCGGCGTTCTTGGCGGCAGAGCGCAGCATGGAAGGACCGCCGATGTCGATGTGCTCGATGGCATCCGCGAAGGTGACCTCGGGGTTGGCGACGGTCTTCTCGAACTCGTACAGGTTGACGACGACCAGGTCGATCAGCTTAATGCCGTGCTGTGCCGCCTCCTGCATGTGCTGCTCGGAATCGCGGCGGGCCAGCAGCGCGCCGTGAACCTTGGGGTGCAGGGTCTTAACGCGGCCGTCCATCATCTCGGGATAGCCCGTGAACTCCTCGATGGGGGTTACGGGGACGCCCGCGTCCTCGATGGCACGAGCCGTGCCGCCCGTAGAGATGATCTCGACGCCAAAGTCATCGACCAGCGTCCGTGCGAAATCGACGACGCCCGTCTTATCGGTAACCGAAATCAACGCGCGTGCGATCTTCACATCAGATCCCATGCAGTCCTCCTGTCTGGTACGCCGCCGTGCTCTGTGAGTCGGTGATACGTCGATCTGCAGCGCTCGCGCAGCGGCATTGAAAATACTGATTCAATGTAGCGCATCGAGCGCATCGATGCACCCCGCAACGGGCGCATATGCAGAAAAAGTTTGCGAGCGGAGGGGATGGGCACGGCACCGGGCACGGTGAGTTCATGGAACACAGGGGCACCATAATTAGATGCCAATAGCGTGGTAGAACTGTGCTCGATATGCATCCGCAAAAGAAAGAGGCACCATGGTCTCGCGGGTTCTCTACCGACCGTTTGATACCGAAGACTTCGACGCCATCGCGTTGATTCTGCAGCAGCTTTGGCATAACAATTCGGATAACGATGAGTACAACCGCCTCGAGGCCGCATGCGACCTCGCCTATTGCCTTTCGTCTTCGACGTTTTCGCAGGTTGCCGTAATCGACGGCCATGCACGCGGCATTGCGCTTGCACGCGCAGGACAGAGCTCCGGCGCCACCGTTAAGGAACATTGGATGGATACCGAACGCGCGCTGCTATCGCAGATGCGTGAGCTGGAGCCCGATGCCTGCGCCGAGTATCTCTCGTTTGTGCGCGCAACCATCCGGACCAACAACCGCCTGCTCGAGAGCAGCCCGTTGCCGCACGACAACGAGGTCACGCTGCTTGCCGTGGATCGCGATGTCCATGGCCTGGGCGTTGGCACGGTTCTGCTCGATGCCGCGGTCTCACACCTATCCTCGCTTGGAGCGACGAGGGCGCACCTGTACACCGACTCCAACTGCTCGTGGAAGTTCTACGAGCTGCACGGCTTTAAGCGCACGGCCACGCACCGCGCCAACCGCGAAGAGCGTCGCCACGACATGCCGCGCGAAAGCTTCCTCTACGAACTCGATCTAACAGCCTAAACCCAGCAGCCATACCTAGTCATTTAGGGATGTTCCCAGTGATTAGTCGTTGGGGACAGCCTTCGTAGGTAGCGCATGAAAATGGGATGGATCCGTCGGCAGTCGCCGGAGAAGATCCATCCCAAAAATCAGAGCGCGCTAGAACGTTCCGCCGCCGCCTCCGCCGACGCCGCCACCACCGCCGCCAGAGAAGCCGCCGCCGCTGCCGCCGCTCGAGCTATCGGAGCTCGAAGCCAGCTCGCGGATGGTCTCGTGATACACATCGTTGAACGAATCGAGCGGAGACTCGTTGCCGTAGTGATGGTAATACCACCAGTAGCAGGGGTAGTTGTCGTAGAAATCGTCGCTGTTGCGCAGGTCCGCAGGCACGGCCTCGGCCAGCTGTCGCAGCACTTCTTTCGAAACGCCCAGGGCAACGCCCATCACCAGCAGCTTGTTCCACAGCACCAAATCGCCCGGGACGGCTTCCTTTAGGCGTGTGAAATCCTCGAGCCAATGCTTGAGCGCCTTGCAGCGAGCCGCCACCTCGGCGCCCTCCGGCGTAAAGCGGCGGAACGTAAGGCCCACGCCGATACCCACCAGCGCAATCGGCACCGAGATAACCGCGGCGGTAATGTTCGCCTGTGCGCCATCGGTAAAGAAGATGGATCCCACGGGAACAAAGGCAATCAGGATACCAAGAACCAGGCAAAACACCATTGCAACAATGCCGTCTGAGGCAACGTACTCGCTATCGGCCAGCTTGCCCTTAACGGTGTTCTGATAGTCCTCGAGCTTGTCGCCCACGGGTGTAGCGTGCTGCTTGACGTAGTGCTGCAGCTCGTCGAACGTGCGCGAGCGATCGCCGTTCTCGTCAGGCTTAGTACCGGCAAAGAAGACCTTGAGCACCATGTGGTCAATGCCCTTGGCCGACTTCCAGCCCGCATCACTCACCGTCACGCGATACGTCTGCTCTTCTTTTTCACGCCCCAACAGACCCTTCTTGGCCTTGGTCACGGTCGCCTGCTCCAGCTTGATCACACGGTCGTCAGTGAGCTTCATGAGCGTGGCGATATATGCCTGATCGGGCACCTCGTTCCAGCTCATGAGGGCCGAAAGCACGGCGGGATGGTCGGCCGAAGGCACATCGCGGAAATATTCGTCCTGGAAAAGCGGCTTGGGCTTGCGCTTGCGCAGCTTGAGCATAACGATTGTGCCGGTAAAGGCCACCGCCGCAACAACACTTAGCACGGCAAGTGCATTGGCAATCATGCGAGCGTGAGCGCGGCGGGCGTTAGCTTCGTCGGCCCATTCCTTCTCTTCGCTCAGGATCGTTGACATGCGCTCTTCGCCCGAAGCGGCAAGCTGCGGCACCCAGTCGCTAGGGAAGGCGATGCGTGCCTCGGCGAATTCGCCCTGGTGCACGCAGGGAATGGTATAGGTGACCATGGGCTCGTCCTCATCGAGCGACACGTCGCCCGTCAGCGGACCATGGCCCCATGCGCGGAAGTTATCGCCCTTGACGGCCGCCGTCCCGGCAGCGGCATTCGCGAAGCACACTTCCATCTCGACGTCATCGGAATCCGCAGACCAGCCGTCACCTACGAACTTCCAGTAGAGCTCGGCGGTATCGGCCCAGTTCATAACCGCACCGGTCATGGTGTAGCTCACGTAGTAGATTGCGCTGTCGCCGCTCTCGTGAGGGCTGAACACCTTAATCCTTACGCCGTCACCGGTCTGCTCGACCGTGTAGACGCCAGAGTCGCCCTTGTTCGCGCTATCGACTTTGTTAAACGCGGTGTCCTCTTCCTCGACACTCAGCACGTCGACGCCCGCCGTGCCGCCCTGCTGGTTGGAGCCCGTATTGATCTCCCAAAACACGCCGTTGATGTCGTCGTCGAAATCAAACTGGCGTCCCTCGACAACGGTCAGCGATCCATCGGCCTCGACCGTGGCACTGATATAGGTCTGGGTCATGGAGTAGCCGTCGGCGTGCGCGGCGACAGGCAGCAGCAACAACGCAAGCGCGACGAGCACGCAGACGGAAGCGAATCGCGCAAACAGGTGGCGCTGCCGGCTGACTTTGGCGGCGAGGGTGTTCATAGGCACATCCTTTGTCTGTAAAACCAACAGCGCCATTGTCCCACGTTTGCGGGTACGCATGACGAACATCTAGGCGACCGGAGCGCCAAACGGGATGAAAGTCACACCCGCACCCCAACAGCCAGTCATTGGGGACGTTCTTAAATGACCAGTCATTAGGGACACCCTTGGCATGGCCTGCGCCAGCAATAGATACCACTTCACAGCTCCGTCACAGGTGTAGCGGCTTTGTGTGGGCGCGGCATGCGCTGACTGAGCCGCCAGCCGAGGGGCATAAAGTAGTTGAGCGAAAACGGTTTGCCCCTTTGCCGTTCGCTCGAGGATCATGTCCCCCTTTTCCGCGGAAACCCCGGCAGTTGCGAAGAGCTGCCGGGGTTTCTGTCGTTTGTGAGGCTAAGTCGGTACGCAGCGATCGAGACCTTGAGCCGCAAACCCACCGTGCGCAATGCGCACCGCCGCCAACTTGTGAGCGCGGCAACGCCTTCCCTGCCAAGCCCCGCGCTATACTCATCCGCATGGATATCAAAACACGCAACATAGCAACGCCCGCCGCGGACGCACCAGCAACGGCAGTGCCCACCCCCGTCGTGGGCCGCTTTGCCCCGTCGCCCTCGGGCCGCATGCACTTGGGCAACGTGTTCAGCTGCCTGTGCGCATGGCTTTCGGCCCGCAGCCAGGGCGGCAGCATCGTGTTGCGTATCGAGGACCTGGACGATCGCTGCAAGCGCCCGGAACTTGCCGCTCAACTGATTGACGATCTGACCTGGCTGGGGCTCGAGTGGGACGAAGGCCCCTACTACCAGCACGATCGCCTGGATCTGTACGAGGACGCCCTGCGCCAGCTGCAAGACGCCGGCCTCACCTATCCCTGTTTTTGCACGCGTGCCGAGCTCCACGCCGCGAGCGCGCCGCATGCCAGCGACGGCGCGCCCATCTACCGCGGTGCCTGCCGAAACCTTTCTGCCGAAGAGGTCGCCCGCCGCAGTGAGCTGCGCGCCCCGGCCACGCGCCTGCGCGTGCCCGCCGTCGACGACCTCGCAGACGATGTGATCGAATTCGTGGACCGCACGTATGGTGCCCAATGCGAGGCGCTCGCCACCGAGTGCGGCGACTTTTTGGTGCGCCGCAGCGACGGCGTGTTTGCCTATCAGCTGGCCGTGGTGGTCGATGACGCCGCCATGGGTATTACCGAGATCGTACGCGGATGCGACCTGCTTGGCTCCACGCCGCGCCAGATCTATCTGCAGCATCTGCTGGAACTGCCCACACCACACTACGCGCACATTCCGCTGCTCATGTCACCGGACGGCCGCCGCCTTTCCAAGCGCGATCGCGATCTGGACCTGGGCGAGCTCCGCGCCCGCTTTGGCACACCCGAGGCACTGCTGGGCTGGCTCGCCGGGCAAGCGGGCATCGCGCCGGACACCATGCCGCGCTCTGCCGAGCAACTGATCGAGCACTTTAGCTGGGGTGTTATCCGCGCACACCGGGAAAACATCACCATAACGGTCGAGTAGCCAAATACGCCCCGCCCCTACGCAACATCCCAAGGCTGGAGCTCGTCGCCCAGGCGAACGATGCAGTCGTAGAGCACGGTGTGACGCTCGGCCGGGTTGGCGTCGCGATGAAAATGGCCGTAGTACCAGCGCTTGTAGTCCAAGCGTTCTTCCAGCTCATCGAAAAATGCCGTGAGTCGATCAACGCCGGGGCAATCCCAGCCGGGCGCCGGATAGAGCGTGGGCGAAAGCATGTGCGTAGAGCAGGTGTGGGTGATTACGTAGTCGACCTTCCAGCCCACGCTGTCGAGCTTTGTCCGTGCCTCCTCAAAGTTGCGCTCGTCCGGCAGCTCCTGTGGCCACCAGCTGGAATACGGAATGCGGTATTCCTTGTCCACGCTCGTGGCACCGCCCATAGTAAAGATCGTTGAGTTGTCGAGCTCAAAAACCTCGCCACGCGTCAGGCGCCGTATGGGAGAGGTGTCCGACAGGCGCTGCGTCAGCCCACCGTGCCACAGCTCCATGGAACACTCCGCCCAGTGATCGAAACGCTCGTGGTTGCCGTCGACGAACAGCACGGTATAGGGGCGCGACTCCAGCCAAGCGATATCGGCGCACTCCTCGGCAGAGAAATCCCACGGAAAGCCAAAGTCGCCCGCGACAATCAGATAGTCGTCGCCCGTCAGACTATCCCCAAGCTCCCAGTCGCGCAGCTTTTGCATGTCGACGCCGCCGTGAATATCGCCCGTCACATAGACCGTCATCGGATTACCACTTCCCTGTAAGTCACTAGCCCGCATTCTGCACGATCACTAGGTCAACCGTTCCAGCCCTTCCATCCCTTAGGGCTTACCCCTCGTTCTTCCATCCAAACGGATCGAGCACCCAAAAAACCAGATCGAGCACGCCGCCGGTCATCATGGCGCCGGCAAGGGCCATGCAAACGTGCAGAGAGACGGCACTTCGGAGCACGTCGAACGGCCCCAGAACAGCCAGCAGCGCGACCACTGCGCCGGCAAGGCACAGCGCGAGGCACGGTCCCGCGTCCTTGACGCACTTCTTTGCGAGATGCTTGGTGTTGTCACTCATCAATATCGAACTCCTTAGAGGGTCGTTGTTTGGGTACATGCCGTCGCGACAGAGCAGGACGGCAAGGCAAGTGTCACATGTCGTGCGGACATCAATGGAGAAACCGCCTGCTCGACCAACCCTTGACGCCGTTTTGCATCGGCCCACCATCCCCTGCTATCGAGGTCTAATACTTTCCGGAGAAGTGAACGGCTGTTTTTAGACCCCTGAAGCATCCACATTTTTCGACGGCAAAAATCGCAGGATTTCAGCACCGAAACCGCAGGAAACGACACGCTCAAAGCGTCGATGCTTCGGGGGTCCGATTTAGCTCGTTCACTTCTCCGGAAAAGTATTAGACCTTGATTCTTTGCCGCCCCGAGGGTGCGCCGCTTCCTTCTCTGGAACCCTCACTAGCACTGGCGCCCCTAGCCGCTACGAGCGCAAGCGTGCCTATAATGAGACATGTTTCCTGATGAGAAAGGAATCCAGATATGGACGAAGTCAACCACGCCGTTTTGGACAATCTTCGGGAGTTTTTCAGCCGTGTCGACAGCGCGCGCAACAGTGTATCCCCGATTGAAAAGCCAGATAGCGACCCAATAGAAATAGACGTCAAGGACTTTGTCGCTCTGTGCAATAAACCTGAAAGCTGCACCAAGGACGATGCCTACAAGCTTGGTGAGACAATACTCACTCTAAATGGTCTTGATGAAAACAAACTTAAGGGGATGAAAGCTGCTCTCAAAAACAATACATGGAATGCCTGGTGTGAAGATAATGGCATAAAAGCATCCGCAGATAACGCCACTTTCTACCTTGTGCTCAAGCGCCGCACCGACGATCAGCAGCACTATCATTTTTACTTCGATAAAGATACGGTTGCAGAAATCGATGCCTTTGATCCCTTTTTAATTAAAGGACAGAATGGCGAACGATTTTTAAACCAGCAATGGCATGTGCTCATCTCTGTGCTCGCATACCTTGATGTCGCTCACGCTTTAAGCAGCGATCAGCACGAATACCATTGCCTGTATCAACATATTAAGAAGTTGGACAAAGGCGATTTAAGTGCGTTGCATTTACAATTCCTCTGTTCTGCCAGCACCCGCATCAAGCTTCAAGTTGTTAAACCGAAAACGACCACGAAGGCACAGACAACAACGTATCACACTAAAGCAATGAACGAATGGCTTGAAGCAGCACTGCGTAAATTAGCCGGCAAATAATCGCCCGCCAACCTACTCCAGCCCCGGTCCGCTGTACTTCCCTGTTTCCGAGTCGTAGCTCAGCACGGCGACCTCGCCGTTCTTCATGACGTTCCCGTCGATGTAGTAGTGGCTGGCCCCGTCATGCCAGATGCCGCGGTAGCCCGCGATGCCCGAGACGGTCTCGGTGTTGATGTGCCCAGCGATAACATCAAGGTAGAACTCATGCCCCACGTAATCGGGCATCATCATGGTAAACGACTCAGCAGACGTGCCGAGCTTCCAGTACTCGCCGGCCTCCTCGTCAACGCCGGCGTGCACAAAGACCTGGCCGAAGGGGCTTTCGTAAAAGTAAGGGAGTTTGCGAATCCACGCGATTATGTCCGCGTGCTCGGCCTTTATGCGCTCAACCGTAAAGGCGTAGGCCTCCTCGAACTCCCTGAGCCTCAAAAGGCGCTTAACGTGCTTGAATGCCTCGGCGTCTAAGAAGCTCTTGGCCGTTGCCAGATTGCTGTCGGCGAGTATCCATGCCTGCGTGAAATTGGGGTCCTTCACCTCGTCAATGTACTCGAGAAACATCTCCTCGTGGTTACCACGCAGCGCCACGACGCGATCGCCGTACCGCTTTTGCAGGTCCATGATGAGCTCGAAGACCCCGAGCGAATCGGGACCTCGGTCGCAGTAGTCGCCAAGCAAAACCAGCTTGGAATCCTCGGCATCGAGGTCGACGGTGGAAAGCGATGCCTTAAAGGCGTCCAAGCACCCGTGAATGTCACTCATAGCGTAGATATGCACGTATGACCTCCTGTTTGCGTCGGGACCCCACTCGTTTGCGCCATGCGGCGCGGCGGCCCCTCTGACTTCGCGGGCACCGGGCAACCTTGTCCTGTCACACCCCTCAACATGGTTAAAAGTATATCTCGCCGTGCGGACACAAATTTATGCCTGAGCTCCGGGCGCCCCGCGCGCTTGGCCTCAACCCAACCCAAAAACTCATCCAACATTAATCTTGGCTCAAGAATCGCTTAATCTATAACCTGCACTATAGAGTTCGACCAAGGGCGGGGCGGCGCCGCGCAACGCAGGCCGCCGAACGCAACACTCGCGCCCGGGCAGATCGCCCGGCGTCGCGCCCATCGAACGAAAGGACAGGTCATGGACGACCTCGAAAAAGTTGAAACCATCCGCACCAAGTGCAACGTGAGCTACACCGACGCCAAAGCCGCGCTCGACGCCGCCGACGGCAACGTTCTGGACGCCATCATTTGGCTCGAGTCGCAGGGCAAGACCCAGACCACGTCGGCGCACGCCGCCACCGAGTCCGAGCCGGTCGATGAGCCCTCGGCCGAGATGGTCGCTGCGCAGGCCGCCTACGAAAAGTCGAGCGAAAAGACCGACTTCTCCAAGAAGATGGACAGCGTATGGGAGTACCTCAAAAAGCTCTTCCGCCTGAGCCTGGAGACCAAGTTTATCGCCACGCGCCGCGACGCCATCATCCTCAACATTCCCATCCTGATCCCCATCGTCGCCCTGTTTGCCTGGGGCGCCACGATATGGCTGATGCTGCTTGGCCTGTTCTTTGGCATGCGCTACCGCATCGATAGCGACGGCGACGTGCCCGGCAGTATCAACAACCTGATGGATCACGCCGCCGACGCCGCGGACGGCATCAAGCAGAATCTGAACGACGACAAGTAATCGCAGATGGGGGCACGTATGGCACGAATCCTGATCGTAGAGGACGAGGAGAAAATCGCCCGCTTTGTGACGCTCGAGCTGGAGCACGAGGGCTACCAGGTTGAGCACGCCGCCGACGGCCGCACCGCCGTGGACCTGGCGCTGGAACGCGACTACGACTTGATTCTGCTCGATGTGCTGTTGCCGCAGCTCAACGGCATGGAGGTCCTGCGGCGTGTCCGCAAGCACAAGGATGTGCCGGTGATCATGGTCACCGCACGCGATGCCGTGATGGACAAGGTTGCCGGGCTCGATGCCGGTGCCGACGATTACCTGACCAAGCCGTTTGCAATTGAGGAGCTGTTCGCACGGATCCGCGTGGCGCTGAAGCGCTCGGAGACCGTGCGGGCGGCTTCGGGTGTTGGCGGCGCCGGCGCCGGGGCTGGCGTAGCGAGCAGCACGGCCGCCGGTATCGCCACAATGTCCCCGGCAACCGACACGGCCCAGGCTGCTGCCACGCCCTCCCCCGCCGCGCTTACCGTGGGCTCGGTCGCGCTCGATCCCGACCGCCGCGAAGTCACGGTCGGTGGCTCGCCCATCGTGCTGACGGCTCGCGAGTTCGACGTCCTCGCCCTGCTTATGGCGCATGCCGAGACCGTGCTCACGCGCGAGCGCATCGCGCACGAGGCGCTGGGCTACGAATACGTGGGCGACACCAACAACGTCGACGTGCACATCGCGCACCTGCGCGCCAAGATCGAGGACGCTGGCAGCGCCCGCATCATCCAGACCGTGCGCGGGGTGGGCTATGTCTGCCGTGCGTAACGCCGAGGCCAAGCGCGTCACCTCCATCGCCCGCGCCATCAACTGGAGCTATATGTGGCGCCGTCTGATGAGCTACATCTGGCTCGATCTGTTGCTGGTAGTGATTGCGGCGGCGATCCTCGTCTATGGATACAACCAGACACTGCCCGACGACACGTTTACCGCAGGATGGATCCCCGGTGCCACCGTTCACGGCATGTCGCTGACGCCCGCGCGCGGCTGGGACCCGACAACGCTCACCTATACCGTCGAGCTTGCGCGCACCACCAAGACCTTCCCCCTCGCGCAGGACCTCGTCGCGCTATGGCCTCTCTACCTTGTCGTTGTGGGTTGGCAGGTCATCAGCGTGCTCAACATGCTCGGCGGCGCCCGCCGCGTGCGCCGCACCATGGCGCCGCTCAACGATCTGGCCCTGCGCGTGGACGAACTCGGTCGCATGCAGCTCTCCGGCAGCAAAATGGAAACACTGGAGCAGGCCATCGCGCGCGCAAGCGTCGACTCGCCGAGCGTCACCACCGGCGACGCCGACCTGGCAAGCATCGAGGTCGCGCTCAACCGCCTGCTGCGCCAGATGCAAGAGGCCAAGCTGCAGCAGATGCGCTTTGTCAACGATGCAAGCCACGAGCTACGCACGCCCATCGCGGTGATTCAGGGCTACGTAAACATGCTCGACCGCTGGGGCAAAGACGATCCGGACGTGCTGGCGGAGTCCATCGCCTCGCTCAAAGCCGAAAGCGAGCACATGCAGGAGCTCGTGGAGCAGCTGCTGTTTTTGGCACGCGGCGATGCCGGGCGCACGGTCCTGCGGCGCGCGCATACCAACCTGGCAGCACTGGTCGGCGAGGTGTGCGAGGAATCGCAGATGATCGATACCGAGCACACGTATCGGCTAGCCTTTGACGCTGCGCTTGCCAGCGACCCGCGCTGCGACGCGCCCGTCGACGTGGCGCTCGTGAAGCAGGCTCTGCGCGTGATCGTGCAAAACGCCGCCAAGTATTCGGACGCGGGCACGACCGTCACATTTGGCATAGCGCCGGATGCGGGCGCGGACAAGATCGACATAAGTGTTGAGGACGAGGGCATCGGCATGAACCAGGAATCCGCAGCTCACGCGTTTGAACGGTTCTACCGCGCCGACAACGCACGCGATGCCGGCACGCAGGGCTCGGGTCTGGGGCTTGCCATTGCCAAGTGGATCGTCGATAGCCATGGCGGTGTCATTGGCGTGACCTCAGTCGAGGGCGTCGGCAGCCGCTTTACGATTCGCCTGCCGCGCTAGGAAGCCCCTCGGCATAAATAAAGGGATAGGGCCACGCGGCCCTATCCCTTTTTGCTAACTATGGCAGCTTGTGCGCTATTCGCGGCACAGGTGCACGGCGAAACCGGCGAACTCGCGCTTAAAGTACACGAGCTTGGTACCACCGTCGGGCAGCAGCGCGCGCGACTCCTCGTTGACCTCGAGCCCGCGCTCGGCAAACCACTTCTCAGCTGCATCGATGTCGTTAACGGCAAAGCCGATGTGGCCCTTGGTGCCACGACCGTTCTGCTTCATGATCTCGACCAGCGAATCATTAAAGTACGAAACGGGGGTCTCGATAACGGGCAGGCCCATCATCGTCGAGAACAGCTCCGCGATCTCCAAGGCATCTGCCGGGTCAGTGGCGTTAATGCCCACATGGGCAACGCGCATGCCAAAGAGCTCGACCGGATTGGCGTTCTGCTCATTCATACAGGCAGCGCCTACTGAGCCATAACGTCGAGAACGGCCTTCTCGGCAGCGACGCGGTTCATGCCGGTCATGAAGGGCACGCCGCTCACGTACGGGCAGGTGAGGCCCTCGGGGGCAACGGTGGTGGCGATCAGCAGGTCGGCGCCCTCGTCGCAAGCGTCCTTGGCCTCGGAGATGGCGCACTGCACGATCTCATACTTGCCGGCATAACCGTTGGCGTCGAGCATGGTAGCGACCTTCTGGGCAACGAGCGTGGAAGTAGCAGCGCCAGCACCGCAAGCCAAAACGATCTTCTTCATAGGTAATGTCTCCCTTCATGGTTTACTTTAGGTAAGTGTACCGCAGCGAGCGATGGCACTCGGCCTCGATGAGCTTTTATGCCAGTTTGCTTGCGCGCTGCGTATAATACATCTAGTACGTGTTGTCATACCGCTCGCTTTATGAGCGACTAAGGACCCTAACATGCCCGATTCCCGCACCCTCTGGACCGCCGTCGTTATCATCTGCATCGCCGTGTCGGTGTTCTTTAGCGTCAAAAAACGCACCACGTTCAAGCGTCTGCAGCAGCTTATGGCTGCCAAGCAGTGGGACGAGTTCGATCGTTTGCTCGACGGCAAACTCACCAGCATGCTGTACCCGCGCTACAACCGCGACTACCTGCGTCTGA
>ENA-ORUL01000848-ORUL01000848.1-human-gut-metagenome-genome-assembly--contig:-NODE-848-length-24207-cov-11.686030_pt1 | contig 24207 bp, 10 predicted proteins | sample MGYA00242084_ERZ509219 | MGnify/ENA primary metagenome ERZ509219 (study PRJEB26280, sample SAMEA2338792) | human gut metagenome | biome: human gut; feature: human-associated habitat; material: faeces...
ATGTGTTTTCATGAACAAATGAATTTATAGATTTGAAAATAATTTCTACGACGAAAATAGGGAGAAAAGGAATGTGCTTCTAGTAATAGAGGGGCTAAATCGCCTCTTGTCGCTGAAATTAACTACTCTGGCACGGAGCTTTACTTATATTCCGGCCAAAAAAAAGCTCGGAATGTTTTTTTGTTTACCTTTGTCATATAGCAAATCTAAGAATAATACACTATGGGAAAACAGTCGGTTTTTATTCTATTCTTTTTTCTTAATCTGTTGATACATAACGCTTATGCTTATAATTTGAAGCAAGTTGCAGATAAAGAGTATATGTCTAATAGTTCGATTACATCTCTGTGCCAGGATGAGCGTGGATTGATGTGGATCGGGACCTGCGACGGACTGAATATTTATGATGGACAGGAGATTGAGGAATTTAAGACTCGTGACAAGGAGGATTACTTATCTGGTAATCTGATTGACAATATTGTGTATACGGGCGAAGATATTTACTGGATTCAAACCTACTATGGGTTGAACCGTTTGAACCGGAAAACCAATACAATCACTCACTATAATGAATTTCAGAAACTCTTCTTTATGAATAAGGATAGTCATGGCAATCTGTTCATTATCCAGGATAGTAACTGCATCTATTATTATCATAAAAAAGAAGGAGTCTTCAAGAAAATCAATATCACGGGAATCCCGATTTCCGATATCGTAAACTTCTTTATCGATGGTAACAACCGGATGTGGGTAGTCATGAAAGGATACAACCGCTGTTATGACATACAGCAGGAAGCCGCATCGGGAGATATCACCCTGTTACCCCAGAAAACAAACCTGATTTATCAGACTTCCTTGATTTATTGTTTCAATGACGAGCAATCTCTTTATTACATAGACAAGGAATTTAATTTTTATGCTTTCCATATTCCGACCCAGAAGAATGAATTTATTGCCAATCTGGGTAAGGAAATACAGGAACGTGGCAAAATTTCGTCCATCGTTCATTATCATAACAGCTATTTTGTGGGCTTTTTGATGAATGGTATTCTCCTGTTGGAGAAACAGAAGGAGACGGATCATTATCAAATTCAGTCGTTACCTATCAACAGCGGTGTATTCTGTCTCAAGAAAGACCGTTTTCAGGATATTGTCTGGATTGGTACTGACGGGCAGGGCGTTTATCTTTATTCGAACCCGCTTTATTCTATCAAATCAATGGTGCTTAGCAATTACACCGAGAAAATAGAACGCCCCGTGCGTGCCATCTATCTTGATGATGAACGTACTTTCTGGGTGGGAACCAAAGGAAACGGAATTCTTAAAATCTATGATTACGAATTCGATAAAAACATCTCCGACTGCCGGGCAGAGGTGTTGACTACCTCTAATAGTGCTTTGAGTAGTAATGCCGTTTATTGTTTTGCCAAGAGCCACCGGAATTTGCTTTGGATAGGAGACGAAGAAGGATTAACTTATTATTCATATCGGGAAAAACGTATTAAGAGTATACCGATACGGATCGGTAACGAAGATTTTAAATACATCCATGGCATTTACGAAACAGCAGATTCCGAACTGTGGCTGGCGAGTGTCGGCATGGGAGTGGTGAAGGCTCGTATTGCCGGAACACCGGACAATCCGGTGATTGTGGATGCGCAACGTTACGTCATCAATGACGGTGAACTGGGATCGAACTATTTCTTTACTATTTATGCAGAGAATGAAGCCAACTTGTTGTTTGGTAATAAAGGATATGGGGTGTTCCGTTATAACGAAACGACGAACGGCCTGGAACCGGTGTCTACTCATAAATACGAAAACATGACCCTGAATAATATTCTCGCCATCAGTAAAGACAGCAGCAATAACTATCTTTTTGGAACGAGCTACGGATTGATAAAGTACACTTCGGAAACTTCTTATCAGCTCTTCAATGCTAAGAATGGTTTCCTGAATAATACCATTCATGCAATTCTTAGAAACTCGTCCGACAACTTCTGGTTGAGCACTAATCTCGGATTAATCAATTTCGATACGAAACGGAATGTCTTTCGTTCGTATGGCTTTGGAGATGGTTTAAAAGTGGTAGAGTTTAGTGACGGTGCCGCTTTTCGGGATTCCCGGACTGGTACTCTGTTCTTTGGCGGAATCAATGGAGTCGTAGCTATCCGGGCGGATGGCCGTCCGGAGCAGCTTTATATGCCTCCTGTTTATTTTGATAAGCTGTCTATCTTCGGTGAACAATACAATCTGGGCGAATTTCTCACCCGGAAAAAAGAAACTGAAGTCTTGAATTTGCAGTATGACCAGAATTTCTTTTCTGTTTCATTTGCCTCTGTGGATTATCTGAATGGTAATAACTGTACCTATTTTTATAAACTGAAAGGATTGAGTGACCAATGGGTAAACAATGGTTCGGAAAGCGGAGTCTCTTTTACGAATATGGCTCCCGGCGAATATACCTTACTGGTGAAATATTACAATAGTGTTTTTGATAAAGAGAGTGATGTCTATTCCCTGGTCATTCGTATAGGCGATCCGTGGTATGCTTCCTGGTGGGCTTATTTGATTTATGCCTTCTGTCTGCTTTTACTGGCAGCCTTACTGATACGTTCCTTTATCCTGCGCTCCAAACGTAAAAAGCAGGAATTGCTGAACGAGATAGAGAAACGCCATCAAAAGAATGTCTTTGAGTCCAAACTTCGTTTCTTTACTAATATCGCACATGAATTTTGTACTCCGCTGACTTTGATTTATGGTCCTTGCGGACGAATCCTTTCATCGAAAGGACTTAGTAAATTTGTCGTAGACTACGTACAGATGATTCAGACGAATGCGGAGCGTCTCAACAACCTGATTCATGAATTGATCGAATTCCGTCGGATTGAAACGGGAAACAGGGAAGTACGGATTGAGTCATTGAATGTGTCTTCCATTGTGAAAGGAATAGCCAAAACGTTTGTAGAAATGGCTAAATCCAGAAACATCACTTTCTTGAGCAAGATACCCGAGCAGGTGATGTGGAACTCGGACAAAGGATTCCTGAATACAATTATTATTAATCTGATTTCTAATGCCTTTAAATATACTCCCGACGGACAAAGTATCAAGATTGAAGTGGATACGAGCGGGGAAAACATGCTGACTCTTCGTGTAGCGAATGAAGGAAGTACCATCAAGGAAAAGGATTTTCAGTATATTTTTAATCGGTATGCCATTTTGGATAATTTCGAGAATCAGGATGAAAAGAACTTTTCACGGAACGGACTGGGACTAGCCATCTCTTATAATATGGCAAAGTTGCTGAATGGTACGTTGAAAGTGGAAAATACTCCTGACGGATGGGTGATGTTTACACTAACCTTGCCGGTCGTGGAACTGACTACCGGAGTGGCGGAAACCAAGCGGCTCACAGCGGAATACATCCCTAAGATAGATACTCAATCGATACTGAAACTTCCCCAGTATGAGTTTGATAAGATGCGTCCTACGCTTTTGGTTGTCGATGATGAAATCGAAATGCTATGGTTTATTGGAGAAATCTTCTCGGCTGACTTCAATGTGGTAACCTTGCAAGATCCCGAACGGCTGGATCAGGTGATGAATGAGGTTTATCCGAATGTGATTATCTGTGATGTCATGATGCCGGGAATGGGTGGCATTGAACTGACCAGGCGGATCAAATCGGTGAAAGAGACGGCGCATATTCCTATTATTGTGGTTTCCGGACGGCACGAGATGGAACAACAGATGGAGGCTCTTTCTGCCGGTGCGGAAATGTATATCACGAAACCGTTTAGTGCAGAGTACCTTCGTATTTCTGTCTGTCAGGTGATAGAACGGAAAGAGGTGTTGAAAAATTATTTCAGTTCGCCGATCAGTTCTTTTGAAAAGTCGGATGGAAAGTTAACGCACAAAGAGTCGAAGAAGTTCCTACAATCGGTTTTGAAGATAATCAATGATAATATAACAAACAAGGATTTAACGCCGCGTTATATCGCCGATCGGCTGGCAATCAGTCCCCGGAGTCTCTATCGGAAGATGGAAGAGATAGGAGAGGACAGTCCGACGGATTTGATAAAGGAATGTCGTTTGCATATAGCAAAAGATTTATTGCTGACGACGAAAAAGACGATTGATGAAATTGTATTCGATTCAGGATTCTCGAATAAAGTAACTTTCTTCAAGGTGTTCCGTGAAAAGTATGAATGTACGCCAAAAGAGTTTCGACAAAAACATTTAGCGGAAGTGCAGTAATAAATTTGAAATGTTGTAAAATAGAATACTATTCAGAATAGTTGTCACCTTATTCTAGAAGTAGATACATATTATGTAAAAGTTGAATTGTAGTGAAGGATAACTTTTTTTATATATGCAAATTGTCACAATGGAGTATTTTGTTCTTAGAGTATTTTTATGAAGTGTAAATACGTGCCAGTAGTATGTTAGATAGATATTGGGAGTGCATATGTTTGTTTTTACAAGATGATAAAGTGTATTATAGCGACAATATAGTAAATATTTGTGCCAAGAGAAAGAGACTGATTAAATATTCTGAGGGAATGGAAGTTTGAAAACTTACATTTGCATATAATTGACTTGTGATTTTTATTATTAGAATAGTTATTATTTGTTATACTTTTAAATTAAAATGCTTATGAATATTATAGAAAGACATCCACCATGATTAATGATATCCGCTGTTTAATCATATAATAGAAACTAATCAAATATAAAGAATATAGAAATGACAATAATAAAATATATAAAGTTTGTAGTTATAATTGTAATTGTTACAATTGTTTTTTCCTGTTCTAAGAATGAGGCGGGAAATTCAGAATATGATCCTTCTCTTCCTATTTCTTTAACAGATTTTTTCCCAATACAAGGGGGAATGGCGACTAGAATGGTTATTGAGGGAGCTAATTTTGGAACAGATCTCTCACAAATCAAGGTATTTTTTAACCAAAAAGAGGCGTCAATTCTAAATGTGAAAAATAGTATTATTTATTTGCTTGTTCCTAAACTTCCTGGTAACGATTGTATAGTTACTGTAAAAGTTGGCAATCAAGAGGCTAGGTTTACACGTAATTTTCAATATATAGAGAACTATTCTGTTACTACTATTGCTGGGCAACCTGGAACCAATTTATTTGTGGAAGGGACCTTGGCTGCAGCACAATTTGGTCCCGTGCAACATCTTGCAATTGATGATGAAAATAATCTCTTTATTACGGAACGAAATGGTAGTGATGGTAAAGGAACTTGTTCTGTATTGAATGAAGAGAGTGGTACAGTAACTTTTTTGTTTAAAGCGTCGGACAATTTGAATGTACCAACTGTCAATGCTCAGACGCAGAATGTATATATACCTTTAGACGGAGGATATACTTTCTATGAATTGAATCCTGTAAATCAATGGATTGCTAAGAGTCGTTTGGTACTTCATCCTTCCAAAGAACAGCAAGAGGCAGGAATGGATGATTTTGAAATAAATTGGAAACATTCTTTGGCTTTTTCTAGATATGATAATATGATTTATACTCGTTCTTATGGAGGGGATTTAATAAAGGTAGACCCAGAAACAAGAGTAGGGCAAAAGATCGGCAACTTTTTTCCTAATACAGATAGTTTTATTGTTGCTCATCCAACACAACCGGAGATTTTATATATAGCTTATGCAGCTAAACATGTTATTTATACTTACAATATAGAGACTGGAGAACACAAATTGTTTGCTGGGGCTTTTGGACAATCAGGTTGGAACGATGGAATTGCAACTGATGCAGAATTTAATTCTCCTCGTCAAATGTCATTAGACATGGAAGGCAACATCTATATAGCTGATAGTGGTAATCACTGTATTAGAATGATAGATAAAAATGGTATAGTGACGACTCCTATTGGACAACCTGGAGAGGCAGGTTATGCAGATGGTAGCCCAGATATGGCTTTGTTGAACGATCCTAGAGGGGTAGCTGTGAATTCAGAAGGAGATGTGTATATTGCAGATTTAGGGAATCGCTGTATACGTAAACTTACACTTCAATAATTATGGTATAAACAAAAGAATAAGAATATAAAGATGAAAGTGAAATATGCATTAGTGCTATTATCTTTATTGATAAGTAGTATGGAATTGTTCGCACAAGAGGTCATAGATCTAAAAGGTTGCGTATATGATGAACAAAAAACGCCTGTACCGGGTGCTGCAGTTTATCTGAAAGACAGACCAGGAGTTGGTGTCTCAACAGATATTGATGGTGAATTCTCTATAAAAGCAACAATTGGGGATATACTTGTAGTTTCTTTTATTGGTTATAAGACTCAAGAAAAATTGATTACTAAACAAGAAAAAATAATAATTACTTTATCTCCTGAGACAGAAGAACTAGAAGAGGTTGTAATAACGGGGCTGGGTACTTCGCAAAGGAAAGTGAGTTTAGTAGGAGCAATAACAAATGTAGATATGAACCAAATTAAAGCACCGTCTGCATCTATTAATAATATGTTGGGAGGACGTGTCGCTGGTATCATTTCTCAACAATATAGCGGAGAACCAGGTAAGAATGTTTCGGAGTTTTGGGTGCGAGGAATTGGTACTTTTGGGGCGAATAGCGGTGCTTTGGTTTTAATTGATGGCTTGGAAGGTGATCTTTCAATGGTTGATCCTGCTGATGTTGAGAGTTTTTCTATTTTAAAGGATGCATCCGCAACGGCTGTATATGGTGTAAGAGGTGCTAATGGAGTGGTTTTAATCACAACAAAAAGGGGTACAACAGAGAAACTTCAAGTTACAGCTCGTGCAAATTTTACAATATCGAAATTGACTCGAATGCCTGAATATTTACAAGCATATGAGTATGCTCAGTTGGCAAATGAGGCAAAAATTGTGCGCGGAGATCTTCCATTATATGATGATATTGCTTTATATGCGATAAAGCATCAATTGGATCCAGATCTTTATCCTGATGTGAACTGGAGAGACGAGACTTTGAATAAAACGTCTTTTAAACATACTTATTATGCAAGTGCTAGAGGTGGAGGTAGTGTAGCTAAATATTTTTTAAGTCTGGGGATGTCAAAAGAAGATGCTGCCTATAAAATAGATAAAAACAGTAAATATAACAAAGGATTAGGTTATAATAAATTTACTTATCGCTCTAATATAGATATGAATCTTACAAAAACAACAAATTTGTATTTTGGAATGGAGGGATGGTTTACTGTTAATAAAGAACCAGGTAATTCTGAACAAAATGCAACAGATGCAGTGTGGAATGCTCAAGCATTATTAACTCCATTGACTATTCCAACTAAATACTCTACAGGACAGTTACCTTCGTATGGGACTCTTAATGCATATTCACCATATGTGATGATTAATCATACCGGTAAAAAACAAACTGAAAATAGTAATAATCAGATAACACTTGCTTTAAATCAAGATCTTTCTTTTATAACAAAAGGACTGAAAATACGTGCACAGGGTGCTATAACAAGAAATACCAATTATTCAGAACGTCGTTATGTATTGCCAGAAATGTATTATGCAACTGGACGATATGCGAATGGACAACTTCAGTTGGTAAAAAAACAAGATGAAGTAAAAGCTCAATTTTCTAATTATCAGAATCAGTATTCAAAGTATCATTTTGAATCAACACTTAATTACGAACGTTTGTTTGGAACAGATCATCGTTTTTCAGCTTTGGTGTATTATTATATGAGTTCGGAAAAAAATTTACAAGATATAGCTAATGCTGATTCAAATTTTGAAACAATGGCTGCGATACCTAAGCGTTATCAGGGAGTTTCGAGCAGAGTGACATATGGGTTTAGAGATACTTATCTAATGGACTTAAACTTTGGATATACAGGTTCTGAAAACTTTCAACCGGGGAAACAATTCGGTTTTTTCCCTTCATTTGCTTTTGGCTGGATTCCGACTCAATATGACATAGTGAAAGAAAAATTTCCTTGGCTGGATCATTTGAAACTCCGAGGTTCATATGGACTTGTAGGAAATGATAGGATAACGGATAAAAGGTTTCCTTATTTGACGATTGTAAATAGTGGAGCACCTCTCGGTTGGGGAGGAAATGTTGGAGGAGGTATTTCAGAATCTGTAATTGGAGCTGATAACTTGGAGTGGGAGAAATCAAAAAAACTAGACATTGGAATCGAAGGAAAATTGTTTAATAATAAAATCGATTTTGTCATGGACTATTTTTGGGATAAACGTGAAGGTATTTTCCAACAAAGGGCGCAAATTCCTAATTTTGTAGGATTGGTTAGTCTTCCATATGGTAATGTTGGTCAAATGAAAAGTTGGGGAGCCGATGGAAATATTTCATATACTCAACAGATCAACAAAGATATGTCTTTTGTTATTAGAGGAAATTTCACTTACTCCAAAAACAAGATTGATAATTGGGAACAAATAGAGCAGAAATATGCATATCAGAATTTTAGTGGTTGGCCTTATGGTATTCAACGAGGATATATTGCTTTAGGATTATTTAGAGATGAAGCAGATATAAATAACAGTCCGATACAAACTTTTGGAAATTATGAGGCAGGGGATATTAAGTATAAAGATGTAAATGGTGATGGAAGAATTGATATAGATGATCAAGTACCTTTGTCTTACGATAATTATCCTCGGTTAATGTATGGATTTGGTGGAGAATTTAGATATAAAAACTTAACGTTCAATATTCTTTTTAAAGGGATTGGGAAAAAAGACTTTTTTTATACTTCAGAAGATTCGGGCTTTGGCTATTACCCGTTTTTATATGGGGAAACAGGAAATGTATTGTCTATTGTGGCAAATTCCAGTAATAGATGGATACCTGCTTCATATTCGGGTGACCCTTCTACAGAGAACCCCAACGCTAGGTTTCCACGGTTAAGTTATGGAAAGAATAGTAATAATACACAGAAATCTACATTTTGGAAAGCAAATGGACAATATTTAAGGTTACAAGAGATAAGTGTTGGTTATAATTTGAAACTGAAAGCTTTTTCTAAAATAGGAGTTAGTTCTATTGATTTACAGTTAGTTGGACAGGATCTTTATGTTTGGGATAAAATAGGTGGATTATGGGACCCTGAACAGACCACTAAGAATGGTCGAGCTTATCCTATTCCTGCAACTTATTCATTACAAATGTATATTAATTTTTAATTGTCAGAATATGAAAAATAAAATAATAATATTCATACAGTTTGGCATGCTTCTTTGTATGAGTTCATGTAATTTTCTTAACGTAGAAGATGAGTTTAAAGATATGCTCTCTTATGATTCGGTATTTGCTAATAAAAGAAACGTGGAGAAATATTTATGGGCAACAGCAGCCAATTTTCCGGATGAGGGAAAATTGTTTCAATATCCTTACACTCCAGGTCCGTTAGCTAGCGATGAGGCCTTTACTACATTTGGTAGTGACCAATTTCTAGGTATGGGGTTTGTCTTAGGTGAAATCACTCCTGATAATTCTGGAGGTTTGGGAAATTGGGGAACTATGTATAAGATTATACGAAAAACAAATTTGATATTTCGTAGAATAGATGAAGCGAAAGATCTAAAAACGACAGAAAAGTTAGAACTTCTTGCTTATACACGTTTTATGAGGGCATATGCTTATTATAATTTATTGATGGATTTTGGACCACTTGTCATACTGGGCGATGAAGTCATGGATAATAATGAAACTATAGATTATTATAATGCTCATCGGTCAACTTATGACGAATCGGTAGAGTATGTGTGTGGAGAACTGGAAGCTGCTGCAGTAAATCTTCCGATCACTGTACCTATTAGTCAGTTTGGACGACCGACAAAAGGAGCAGCGTATGGTTTGATTGCACGATTAAGATTGCAACATGCTAGTCCGTTATATAATGGAGGCAGTGTGGCTAAAACGTATTTTGGTTCATGGAAAAGGAGTGTCGACAATGCACATTATATATCGCAAACGGAGAATGTGGAACGATGGGCATTAGCAGCAGCAGCTTGTGCACGAATTATAGATATGGGATTGTATGAACTTCATACAGTAAAAAGTGATATTAATACTCCTAAATTGCCACAAGGTGTGTCAACTGAACCCTTTCCGGCAGGAGCAGGTGGTATAGATCCATTCAGATCTTATTCTGATATGTTTACGGGGGAAACTGTCCCACAAACAAACCCAGAATATATTTGGGGAAGAATGTCTAGTAGTATTGTGGATATAACAAGACATTCTTTTAATGGAGATATTTTAGGAGGTTTCAATGGAATGTGTGTTCCACAAAAAGTGATAGATAAATATAAGATGGTGGATGGACGAAGTATTCAGAATTCGAGTTCTGAATATCCTTATTCTGAAGATGGAATGACTAATACGGGACGAATGACATTCTCAGGGTATACATTGAATACTGGTATTAGCAATATGTATGCTAATCGTGAAATGCGTTTTTATGCTTCTATAGGTTTTTCAAGACGTTATTGGATGGCTAGTTCTACAAGCGATACAAGAAAGAAAAATATAACTGTCACGTATGATAAAAATGGTAATTCAGGTAGATACAGTAGTGCTAATGTGAAGAATGACTATCCGAGCACAGGTTATGTGATAACGAAATATATTCATGAATCAGATGCATGGAGTGGTGAGGGAGCACAACGAGTTGCCAAAGGATTTCCGATTATTCGTTATGCAGAAATTCTATTATCTTATGCTGAAGCATTAAATAATCTAGGCAATACTTCTTTCACAGTTGTTCTTCCTGACGATTTCGAATATACAGCATATCGAAATCTTGATGAGATAGCAAAATCATTTAATCGAGTTCGTTATAGAGCTGGGCTTCCAGGACTGACGAATGAAGAATTGGAAGACCCAGTTAAAGTGCAAGAACAGATTATAGACGAACGCATGATAGAATTCTTATTTGAGAATCGCAGATACTATGATGTTCGTAGATGGGGAATATATGAAGAGGTGGAAACTGAGCCTATCACGGGGATGGATATAGAATCTGCTGAGCCGGAATATTACAATAGAGTTATAGTGAATCATTCACGTGTGCGAAACAGAGTTATTAATAAAAAGATGATTTTTCTGCCTATTTCTAGGACAGAGATAAGAAGAGTTAAAGATTTGGATCAAAATCCAGGATGGGCAAACTAAAAATATATGATATGAAAAAATATATAAAAGTAATGATGGCTTTCGTTTTGGGCCTGTTAATGATAGGGTGTGATGAAGATGCCATGTTTAGAGAAGAATTGTATGATAAATATATTTATATTGTTAGCAATGAAGAACAAATACACAATTTATTATTCTCTTTGAATAAGGATAAGGATATGGGTACTGTTTCTGTAGCGTGCAGTGGTACACAGAAGATAGACAACGATGTCCAAGTTACTCTTGAAAAAGATAAGGACATATTAGGCAAATATAATTATAGCAATTTTGATATTAATGAGGAAAAATATGCAAAAGAACTCAAAAACGATAGCTATGAAATGCCACAAATGAACGTGCTCTTGCGTCACGATGATATTGATCCGTATGCTACATTGCCTATTGTTATAAAGCAGGAAGCTTTGTCCTCACTTTCGCCTGATTCGACTTACTTTATTCCACTGAGAATCAAAGATGTGTCTGGATTTCAGATTAAAGAGGAAAAACGAAATGTCCTATGTCGTATTTATACATATAATGAATATGCCAATACGAAAGAGGCAACCCAATATACAATGAAAGGATATCGTATCATAGGAGATAATTCTTCCTCCATTAGTGGCTATAAAAATGTTCATCCGATAAATGCTAATTCGGTGAGAATGTTCGTTGCGAATACTAAGTTTGAGGCAAATGAAAAAATTATAGCTAAAAATGCTGTGACTGTTGAAGTGCAAAAAGATAATTCGATAAAGATGTATCCTTACATTCGCGATACTAAAACGCTTGAAGTTCATTTGATGACTCCGCCTAATGATAGTGAAGAGGATTTTATTTATCAAAATGTTTATGAAAAGAAGAATGAACGCTTTTTACTATATTATAAATATCGAACAAGAGATAACGAAAATTCTTGGTGGTCGGAATGGATAGTAGTGAAAGAGGCTACTAAGCGATTAAATATGCAAACTAAGTAGTAAAAATGAGTAATTATGAAAAAAGTAATAAAGAAATATTTCTTTTTAGCATTAGCTATTATAATGTATTCGTGTAATGAAGATGAAAAGTATGATATATTAGAAAGATACACTCCTGAAACTATAACATCTGACGAAATAGCTCCTGTGCTTAATTTACAGGCACAATATATGGATAGTAATAGCGAAATAGTACTTGTAACATGGATGAATCCGGAAGATGATTTTTTGTCTAAGGTGGAAATCTCTTGCTGTTCTGCGAATGATAATCTTTTGGGTGAACCTGTGTTGTTGGACGCTGTTTCTACCAAAGTAGGTTCTTATCAGACGTCACTTTCTGTGGAAGAGAGGGGATATGTAAAGATTGTAGCTATTAATGAAAAAGGAGTACGCTCGGAAGCCCGTACAGCAGAGATCCTTTCTTCCCAACAGGATTTTGTATATAGAGCAGATTGTTTGATGTCTTCTGTGATTGAATTATTTTTTGGTGGGAGATATAATGCATGGAATGAGAATTACCCCAATGCTACAGGTCCCTATTGGGATGGCATTGCAGCCGTTTGGGGACAAGGTGCAGCTTATTCCGGATTTGTTACAATGTATAAGGTCACAAAGGAAACTAATAATGAGAAACTAAGAGCAAAATATGCAGAAAAGGAAGAAACTTTTCTAAACTCAATAGACATTTTTTTGAATAATGGTAGTGGACGGAAATCTTTTGCTTATGGTACTTATATTGGGCCGAATGATGAGCGTTATTACGATGATAATGTCTGGATTGGCATCGAAATGGCCAATTTATATGAACTTACAGGGAATGAAGTTTATTTGCAGCATGCAAATACTGTTTGGAACTTTATTTTGGAAGGGATAGATGACGTGACTGGCGGTGGAGTATATTGGAAAGAAGGTGCGGTATCAAAGCATACATGTTCCACTGCCCCGGCAGCTGTAATGGCTCTAAAATTATACCAATTGAGCAAGAATGAATCATATTTGGAAATAGCAAAGAGTTTGTATTCATACTGTAAAGATGTATTACAAGATCCGAATGACTATTTATTTTATGACAATGTTCGCTTAAGTGACCCTTCCGATAAGAATTCGGAGCTTAAAGTATCTAAGGATAAATTCACGTATAATTCGGGACAACCAATGTTAGCTGCTGCTATGTTGTATCGGATTACAAAAGAAGAACAATTTCTGAAAGATGCCCAAAATATAGCACAGTCGATTTATAAAAAATGGTTTAAAAACTATCATTCGTCTATACTTGATAGAGATATAATGATATTAAGCGATCCAAACACTTGGTTTAATGCCGTTATGTTCAGGGGATTCGTAGAGCTATATAAAATAGATAAGAACGATGTTTATGTCAAAGCGGTGAAAAATACCATGGAACATGCTTGGCAAAGCAACTGTAGAAATCGGTTGACTAATCTAATGAGCGACGATTATGCAGGTGATAAGAAAGAAGGTAAGTGGAATATAAAGACACAAGGTGCTTTTGTTGAAATCTTCTCACTTATTGGGGAATTGGAACAACTTGGATGTTTTCAGGAGTAGTTAAATAAATTAGTAGTAAAATTTTTGTAAGGTTGCTTGGTCTCTCAAAGATAGAATTCTATTTGTGGATTAAGCACCTTGCAAGAAAAAAGAATTATGGAGTATAAATTAAAAGCTTTTTGTATTAGTGCATTGCTGATTTTATTGCAAGTGAATGAAATATTTGCAGAAAGTGGCTATGAATTGTGGTTACGTTATCACTTAATTGAAGATGTTGCGTTAAAAAGATATTATCAGATAAAAAACAGTTCGATTGTTTTCACTGCAAGAACGCAAAAACAATTGGTGGCAAAAACAGAACTATATAATGGATTGAAAGGACTACTTGGTTTTACTATACAAGAAACGCATGATGTAAAGGATAATTGTTTGTTGGTAGGGAACGTGGAGTCTTCTCCGTTAATAACTTCCCTTCTTTGTGCAAAAGAACTTGATAGTTTGGGAGATGAAGGATATATAATCCGTTCGTTGCAGATTGAGCAAAAAAAAGTGACAGTTGTGGTTGCGCAAAAGGATCAAGGGTTGTTGTATGCAATTTTTCATTATTTGAAATTAATTCAAACACATCAATCATTAGATGGGGTGTCTGTCAAAGAAGTTCCCCAAATTAAATATAGAGTATTGAATCATTGGGATAACTTAGATGGAACAATTGAAAGAGGATATGCAGGTTATTCTTTATGGGATTGGGAACGTTTGCCTTTCTATCGAAGTCAACGATGTGTAGATTATGCGAGGGCAAACGCTTCAATAGGTATTAATGGTACTGTATTGAATAATGTGAATGCAAATGCAAAAAGTTTGCGTACAGAGTGGTTGATAAAAGCTGCAGGGTTGGCTGATTCTTTCCGTCCTTATGGCATTCGGGTATTTCTTACTGCCCGTTTTAGTGCTCCACAGGAAATTGGTAATTTGGATACATCAGACCCAATGAATCCCAAAGTGAAGCAGTGGTGGAGAAATAAAGTAACAGAAATTTATGAATACATTCCGGATTTTGGTGGTTTTTTGATAAAGGCAAATTCGGAAGGGCAACCTGGACCGCAAGATTATGGACGTACTCACGCTGAAGGTGCCAATATGATAGCCGAAGCATTGCAACCTTATGGTGGTATACTGTTTTGGCGTGCTTTTGTTTATAAAAATGAGCGGTATGTCGACCGGGTTGTTACTGGATATAATGAGTTTAAACCTCTTGATGGACAATTTAAAGAAAATGTGTTTTTGCAGACTAAAAATGGACCAATAGATTTTCAGCCACGAGAACCATTTCATCCATTGTTTGGGAAAATGCCCAATACAGCTTTATCTCTTGAATTTCAAATTACACAAGAAAATCTGGGACATGCAGGGCATTTAGTATATTTAGCACCTTTATTTGAGGAGACATTGCAATCGGATGTTTATGGGGATGGAAAAGGAAATACAGTATCGAAGATTCTTCAGAATTATCATGAAACTTGTGGAATGTCTGCAATAGCTGGAGTGTCAAATGTAGGAACTGATTTAAATTGGACGGGATATTTGTTTGGACAGGCTAATTGGCATGCGTTTGGAAGATTGGCTTGGAATCCGGATTTGACAAGCGAAAAAGTGTCAGAGGAATGGGTGCGTATGACATTCTCTAATCGGGAAGATGTAATAGATTCGATAAAAAGAATGATGTTGATTTCACGGGAGGCAGCTGTGAATTATATGATGCCCTTAGGGCTTAATCATATTATGAATTTTCATACACACAATGGTCCGGAGCCATGGCATGATGACCCTTTATGGACGGCTTATGATTATCACCAAGTAACAAAAGATAGTATAGGGGTTGATCGAACAGATAAAGGCAGTAGGGCTACAGGCCAATATCATAAATTGGTTGGAGCATATTTTGAAAATTTAAAAACTTGTCCAGATAGATATTTACTTTGGTTTCATCGTCTTCCTTGGGAATATAAGATGAAATCGGGACAGACATTATGGAATGAGCTTGTTAATCATTATTATAAGGGTGTAGAAGAGGTCAGAACCATGCAGAGTATTTGGGCCTCATTAAAGGACGTAATAGATGGAGAACGATTTACGAGCACGGAGAATTTACTTCAGAACCAAGAGCGTGAGGCTGTTTGGTGGAGAGATGCTTGCTTGCTTTTTTTCAAGGAGTACTCTCAAATGCCTATTCCTGAGGTGTATGAATCGTCTCGTTATTCTTTAGATTATTATAAGAAGATTCCCTTTCCGTATGATTGGAATAAAACACAAATGTTTAAGTAATGATAAGTATGTATAGAGTTTTAATTATTTCAGTTGTGATAGGATGGGCTATTAATATAAAAGCCCAGATAAAAGTGGCTTGTGTTGGTAATAGTATTACAGAAAATATAGCTTTATCAAATGAACAAAAATATCCCTCCATTTTGCAAGACCTTTTGGGAAATGGATATATTGTTCGCAATTATGGTATTGGAGCACGTACAGTGCTGAAAAAAGGAGATTATCCATATTGGAATGAAGAGCGATATAAAGAAGTGCTTGCGTGGAATCCTGATATTGTAATTGTAAAAATGGGAACAAATGATGCGAAAGCGCAGAATTGGGCTTATAAAGATAATTTTGAAAGTGATTATATTGAATTTATACTTTCTTTTCAGACTTTGCCAAGTCATCCGAAAGTCTTTATTTGTTATCCCATTCCAACGTTTAAAGATAATTTCCTTCCTGTAGAGGATCAGCTTCTTGTAAAAGAAATGATGCCAATGATAGATAATATATCCAAGGCAACTTGTGCTGACATTATAGATTTACATACACCTTTGGTTGGAAAGGATGATTGTGTGTATGACAAAGTACATCCTAATGAGAAAGGTACGAAGATTATGGCGCGTGTTATTGCACGAAAAATATGTCCGCATAGAAAGTTTCCTTTTCCCCCAGAAAAAAAGATAAATGTTGTATTTGTTGGTAATAGTATTACAGAAGCTACATACTTGAAAATTACTCCGCCTGAATGGACAACTATTTATTTAGATAGTTTGGGGTATGATGTACAGTCTGTAAATTGTGGAAAAAGTGGTTATACAACTTTTGATTTCCTTCCTGGTAAAGGTGGTTTTAAATATGTGATAAGAAAAGCCGATGAGCTATATAAGAAAGATAAAAGAAATCTTGTGTTTTCTTTTTGTTTGGGAGTAAATGATAGCGCTTGTACCGGAACCAATGGAGCACCTGTTTCGGCTGAACAATATGAAAGCAATATGCAGTTGATTATTGATAGCTTATGTTTTCGATTTCCCGAGGCAAAAGTGGTGTTGCATTATCCTATCTGGTATAGCCCTAACACGTATAATAGTGCTATGTATCTTAAGGAGGGATTAAAACGTTTGCAAACTTATTTTGCTGCGATAGAAAGACTTGGCAGAAAGAATAAGGGTAGGGCTATGATCGGAGACACAAAAGGATTTAAGGTCTTTCGCAAGCATTATAAAAAATACCATACCCCTCAAGAAGGTAAACGAGGAGTTTTTTATTTACATCCGAATGCGGAGGGAGCGAGGGTATTAGGTCGGTTATGGAGTGAAGGTATTAAACAATAATTTTATTTATTAAATTAAAAAAAATATGAGAAAGGTTGTATTGCAAATTATCTGTTGCTTGTTGGCATTAAATGTGCAGGCTCAAAAAAATATTGAGTTGTTTTCACCTGATGGAAACATAAAATTGGCATTAAACATATCAGATGAAATATCTTATACCATTTCCTGTGAAGATGTGATATTATTGGAGAACAACCGGTTACAGTTGGAATTAAATAATGAAGTCTTGGGGGAACATCCCCATTTGCAAGGACAGAAGAAGTGGAATGTAAAAGAAATGTTGAATCCTGTTGTTCCATTGAAATTCTCAACAATAGAGAATGAGTATTCTCAGTTGCTATTGGATTTTAAAGGGGGATATTCTTTGGAATTTAGGGCATTTAATGATGGGATTGCTTATCGGTTTATTATGAAGAAAAGAGGAAATATCGAGATCATGAATGAAGTCATGCAATTGAATTTTCCATCAGAATGTCAACTTCATCTGCAACAAACCGGGGGATTTAAGACCGCTTATGAAGAACCTTATTTACATTTGAAGAGTGGGGATGTGAGGTTGGAGAGTACGATGGCAACTTTACCATTGCTGCTTAGTTACCCCCAAAAATATTCGATATTACTTGGTGAGACAGAGGTGTTTGATTATCCATGTATGTTTGTAAAGGGAGGTGAAAAGAATAGTGTACGAGCTGTTTTTCCGAAAGTTCCTATACAGTTTGAAGAAGACGGGGATAGAAGTATGAAAATATTGGAGGAAGCAGCCTATATTGCAAGAACTACAGGGAAAAGAGGATTTCCATGGCGTTATTTCGTAATAGCTAAAGAGGATAAACAATTGGTGGAAAATACGATGTCATGTAGACTATCATCTGGTTGTAGCTTATTAGAAACCTCATGGATTAAACCTGGACAAGCGAGTTGGGAATGGTGGAATGATGCAGCTCCTTATGGACCTGATGTGAATTTTGTTTCGGGTTATAATCTGGAAACCTACAAATATTATATTGATTTTGCTTCGAAGTATGGCATTCGATATATTATTATGGATGAAGGATGGGCGAAAAGTACGCGCGACCCGTATACTCCGAATGCTAAAGTTGATGTTCATGAATTGATTCGCTATGCTGAAAAGAAGAATGTGGGAATAGTTCTTTGGCTAACATGGTTGACTGTGGAAAATAATATGGATTTATTTAAGACTTTCTCAGAATGGGGAGTAAAAGGTGTAAAAATAGATTTTATGGACAGAAGCGATCAATGGATGATGAATTTTTATGAACGTGTAGCAGCAGAAGCTGCTAAATATAAGTTGTTTGTAGACTTTCATGGTTCTGTGTCTCCTAAAGGATTAGAATATAAATATCCTAATGTACTTTCGTATGAAGGTGTAAGAGGTATGGAACAGATGGGAGGGGCCACTCCGGATAATAGTATTTTTATGCCTTTCATGAGAAATGCAGTGGGGGCGATGGACTATACTCCTGGTGCTATGTTAAGTATGCAGCCCAATGTATATTGTAGTCAAAGACCGAACTCTGCAAGTATAGGAACACGTGCTTATCAATTAGCATTATTCGTTATTTTTGAAAGTGGACTTCAGATGTTAGCCGACAATCCGACATTGTATTATCGTAATGCGGATTGTACTGAATTTATTACACGGGTACCTGTTACATGGGATGAAACGAAAGTGTTGGATGCTCGAATTGGTGAATATTTAATTGTTGCTAAACGGAAAGGAGAAAAGTGGTTTATTGGAGGAATGACTAATAATCGTAACTCAGAGCGTATATTTGAGATTAGTTTGGATTTTTTAAACGAAGACAGGGGCTATAAAATGGTTGCATTTGAAGATGGAATCAATGCTAATCGTCAAGCTATGGATTATAAAAGATATGAACGCTCTGTAAATAAAAAAGATAAAATAGTAATACGACTAGCGCGTAATGGAGGATTTGCTGCACTTATTGAATAATTTGATTGTATTATTTTATGGATGATGAAAATAGTCAACATAATATTCGCATATCTAAAAAATACGTTTTTTATTGGGGATATTCATAATTATGTAAAGAAAATAGTTTTCAAATACAAGCATAAATTGATCCCTATTCAAGTTCCAGCTATGAATTGGGTATATCTATATTGAGGATTTCCAAACAAGTTGTACTATTTCTTTGTATCATCTCGAAGGGAGAGCGAGGGCTTTGATTTATCGGTTTAATTTTTCTATGAGATTTATGGTATAATGGTTTCGATAGAAAAGCAGAAAGCTCGTCAGTTGTTCTAGCTGTTCTGTTATGAGGGAATAGTATTGATGGTATTTTATTATACAAGTTAAATGACTAGAATGAAATTCGTTTGTGTTTTATATAAACCAATACTAGGTAGTTCAAGGGTATTTGTGGTTTATTTTGGTTTGATGTTAAGTTACTATCTTTAATAGGGTCGATTCTGTTGGACTGATTATAATCGTTTCACAGCGATGGTTATTATTATGCTTGGATGAAATAATAGTGTGTTCTAAGATTGGTAATGATTATAATAACTGAATTGATAGGCGGGTAATGGTCTGTGTATGTTCACTGCTATTATCTGCCTGTTATTTTCCTGAGTCGTTAGGACAAGAAAAGGATAAAGAATAACAAAACGAATCATGTGGCTGAGATTTAAAATATTTATAGGATATATTACTCTGATTGCCCTGCTCTCTTTTACTATTTATTTCTTCCGTAAGGAACAGATGAAGCGCAACTGTTTGCAACAGCATGAACAGGAACTGCTTCATTTTTGGCATTTGACCGGAGAAGCCTACGCCGGCCTGTTGGATCTGGGCACTTATGGAGAGACGGTCAGTGTGTGGGACGAGGACGACCGGAGTACTTATCAGAAAAAGAGAAACGAGGTATGCGGCACATTACAGTTCTTGAAGCAATATGTCCATGCATCCGGACAACGGGTACGTATAGATTCGCTGTGCCTGCTTCTGGAGAGAAAGGAACAGTTGCTTGACACGGTAATACATACGTTCAGCCGTTTTCGTGAAGCCGGTGAAATCATAAACCGGAAAATCCCGATGATTGCATCCCGTGTCCACGATGAGAAAGCGCCTATTGAAGTCAAAGAGGAAGTTCCGAAGAAAAGTTTCTGGTCCTTCCTTAAACGCAAGAAGAGAAAATCCGTTTATTCGGAACAGAAGGAAAAACGGGAACGGCTGCAACCTGCGGAAAAAGACCGGAAGGTCTCAACTGCAAGTATACTTCATTCTTTAAACAGGGAACTGACCGGCCGGCAGGAGACTGAGCGTGAACGTCTGCCGGTACAAATGGAGCGTCTGTTCAATAACAATATGGCATTAAACTGCAGATTGTACGGTATCATCAGAGATTTTGAATTTGAGACTGACCGACGCCTTGAGGAACGTTACATGCAGTTCCTCAAGGCACGGGAACGGTCCTTTTATACGGTTTCTACCTTTGCTGTTTTTATTTCATTGCTGACTATTTTACTTTATATCATTATACATCGGGAGTTGAACCGGCGAAACCGATACCGGCGTCAGCTGGAAGCTTCCAACTTGGAAAACACGGAACTCCTCCAATCCAGGAAGCGTATGATGCTGACTATCGCCCATGACCTGCGCTCTCCCCTTGCCATTATCAGAGCAACGGCGGAGCTGCTGCCCGGCGAACAGGAAAGGGCTATGCAGGAGGAATACGCCGGAAATATCCGACATGCGTCAGACTATATGCTTTCGCTGGTGGACACATTGATGAATTTCTATCTGCTTGATACAGGACAGGCACGGGAGAATATTTCCGTCTTTTGTCTGGAAACCCTGTTCAGGGAGATTACCAACAATTACATGCCGCTCGTTCAAAAGAAAGGATTGCAACTGTTGACCCGGTATTCCGGCATGAACGCTGCTGTCAGTTGTGACAAGGGACATTTACAGCAGATTGTGAATAATCTGCTTTCCAACGCTCTGAAATTTACCGGGAAAGGATATGTCCGGCTGGAAGCGACATTCAACGTCGGCGAACTGTGTATCAAAGTGCAGGATACAGGAGCGGGAATGAATGATGAGGAGCAGAAACGGATATTCGATGCGTTCGAAAGGCTTGATAATGCCCGCGGCGTTTCCGGTTTCGGACTTGGCCTTGCCATTGTTTCCCGGCTTGTTTCACAGCTGGGCGGTTCCATCGGGGTGGAGAGTCACCCGGGGAAAGGAAGTTGTTTTAGGGTATCTCTTCCCCTTTTCCCTGCCGACAGTAGTTCCTTGAAGGAGGAGTTACAATCTCCGTCTGACTATCAAATAGAAGGACTGCGTATTCTCCTTCTTGACGATGACCCGAGACAGCTTTCCGTAACACGTGAGATGTTCAGGCGAAACCGGGTTGAATGTGACTGTTATACCGATTTCCGGCAGGTGGTTGCAAAATTGCGGGATGAGGATTATGACGCGTTGCTGACGGATATCCGCATGCCTGACATGGACGGGTTCGGGCTGCTGGAGTTGTTGCGTTCATCCAATATGGAAAGGGCCGGAACAATTCCGGTCATAGCCATGACTGCCGATATTGATCCGGAAGAGGAGTACCTTTCCCGGGGATTTGCCGGATGTATCCGTAAACCCTTCCGGATGAATGAGCTGCTGGAAACCGTTTCCCGAATTGTCAGAGGGAATAGGCGGACGGCATGGCAACCGGATTTTTCCCTGATTCTGACCGGGGAGGACAATAAGGGGGAGATGCTCGGTATCTTCATCCGGGAAAGCCGCAAGGACCTTGACAGGTTGCACGGGGCGTTGGAAAGGGATGATCGTCAGACAGTCCGTGAGATTCTGCACAAGAACCTTCCCCTGTGGACAAGTGTCCGCCTTGATTATCCGATAGAGGAACTGCAGGCTATTGTACTGTCCGATCCGGAACTCTGGACGGAAGAACAGATAAGGTGTATCTATAAAGTAGGAGAAGCAGCGTGGAAACTAATTGTCTGTGCTGAAAATATGAAGAAGAATATAAAATAAGCAAATGAAAAATATACTGATTATAGAGGATGATGTTGTCTTCAGCCGCAGTATCAGTAACTGGCTGAAGAAAAAGGGTATGGCAACCGGTCATGTGTCTACACTCTCGGCAGCCCGTAAGGAACTTCAGGTTAAGAAGTTCGACCTTGTCCTGGCAGACCTGCGTCTGCCGGACGGCAGCAGTATGGAGCTGCTGAAGTGGATGAAAGGAAAATATTATTCCATCCCGTTCCTTATTATGACCAGTTACGGCCAGGTGGAGAATGCGGTGGAAGCCATGCAGCTTGGGGCCTCCAATTACCTTTGCAAGCCGGTACAGCCGGACCGGCTTTGGGAAGTTATAGAAAAAGAGTTCAGCCGTCCGCAGCATGGCAGCACGGAATTCTACCGTGGTGAAAGTGAAAAGGCCCGTGAAATGTACCGGCTGATAGGCCCTGTGGCCCGTTCTGACATGTCCGTCCTGCTTCGTGGAGCATCGGGTACGGGTAAGGAACATATTGCCGCTGAGATTCATGAGTGGAGCCTGCGCAGGCACAAGCCTTTTGTAGCCGTGGACTGCGGTGCCGTTTCCGACGACCTTGTCAGATCCGAATTCTTCGGGTACTGCAAAGGGGCGTTCACCGGTGCGGACAGTGACAAGGCGGGACTTTTCCAGGCTGCTGAAGGTGGTACGTTGTTCCTTGATGAAATCGGTAACCTTGCTCCCGTAAATCAGATGAAACTGCTTCGCGCCCTGCAAGAAAAGCGTTACCTGCCGGTCGGGACAGTCAGGGAACGTCCCTTTGACATCCGCCTTATCGCCGCCACCAATGCAGATTTGGAGAAGGCCATTGCGGAAGGGAGTTTCCGTGAGGACTTGTACCACCGTCTGAACGAGTTCACTATCCGGGTTCCCCTGCTCTCCGAATGCGGGGAGGATATCCTTCCGTTGGCTGAATTCTTTCTGAAGCAGTTTTCCGCAAGATACGGGAAACCGGTTCAGGGCTTCGACCGGGAAGCGGCTGCCGTGTTACGGCAATACGGCTGGCCGGGGAATATCCGTGAACTGAAGAATACTGTCCGGCGTGCCGTCGTGTTTGCCGGGGAGGGGCGGATATCCGCACAGGAACTGAATCTGGATCAGGGCATGAAATTGGGAAACATGATTGTCTGTCCGGAAAAGGAGGAGCAGCAGATACTTCGGATACTTGGGCAGACCGGTAACAACCGCACCCTTACCGCCCGTGTACTCGGCATCAGCCGGACTGCCCTGTATTACAAGTTGAGGAAATACGGTATTGTGTGAATAAGGGAATATAGGACAGCCCCCGGAAAACGGGGGCTATTTCAGTATGCTCGGCATGGTTATTAGCTACCGGGTGCAAGTCCCCAATGAGCCCTAATAGCGGGAATCATACAGCCAATAGCAATGGTGTCCCTCGCGAGTTGGAATCTGAAAGAAGCTGGCGGCAAATATCTGGTCTGACGAACAGAAACTTCATATAAGGCATATGACCGTGGGTAAGGTTGCTGAACAAACCAAAGCCCTATAGCTATTCGGAAACGGTTGGTGTAAATGGAGCAGACATAAGATAGAAAGTTAATACCCTTATCCGAGGAGGTCTCACGGACATACAGAATAGTTGTCTTTACGAAATGTATGGAGTAACGCTTGCCGTGAGAAGTCAGCAGAGGTCATAGTAGTGGGACTGTCGATATTCCCATGAAGGACCGAACCTAATAATTAAACGATAGTAATTGAAAGTTACCAAATGAAAGAAAGAATGCAGAAAACATCAGCCCAAGCTCATGACTTCCCTCAAAGAGCTAGGACGGAATCCGAATGGTATGAGGGAGTGCAGACTTTCATGTGGATGACCGAA
>ENA-ORUL01000886-ORUL01000886.1-human-gut-metagenome-genome-assembly--contig:-NODE-886-length-23410-cov-2.909313_pt1 | contig 23410 bp, 31 predicted proteins | sample MGYA00242084_ERZ509219 | MGnify/ENA primary metagenome ERZ509219 (study PRJEB26280, sample SAMEA2338792) | human gut metagenome | biome: human gut; feature: human-associated habitat; material: faeces...
TGAAACGCGTGAGCGCGCCGCCACATTACAGTGGTTATTCTGGCAGGTAGGCGGACTGGGGCCGATGCTTGGGCAAAATCATCATTTTAATCACGCAGCCCCCCAAACCATTCCTTACGCTATTGAACGTTATCAGGTTGAAACTCAGCGTCTTTACCATGTACTGAACAAGCGGCTGGAAAACTCGCCCTGGCTGGGAGGCGAGAACTACAGCATTGCGGATATTGCCTGCTGGCCGTGGGTTAATGCCTGGACTCGCCAGCGAATTGACCTAGCAATGTATCCGGCAGTCAAGAACTGGCATGAGCGGATCCGTTCGCGCCCTGCCACCGGGCAGGCACTGCTAAAAGCACAACTCGGTGATGAGCGTTCGGATAGTTAACAGAAACAGGTTCTCGTGTATTATTTCATCCTAAGTAAAACAACGGAGAACCTGCAATGGCACAACCTGCCGCTATTATTCGTATAAAGAACCTTCGTTTGCGTACGTTTATCGGAATTAAGGAAGAAGAAATTAACAACCGTCAGGATATTGTTATCAATGTGACGATCCACTACCCCGCCGATAAAGCGCGCACTAGCGAAGATATCAACGATGCGCTGAATTATCGCACCGTAACGAAAAACATTATTCAGCATGTAGAGAATAACCGTTTCTCTTTGCTGGAAAAATTAACTCAGGATGTGCTCGATATCGCACGTGAACATCACTGGGTGACGTATGCTGAAGTGGAGATCGATAAACTGCACGCGCTGCGCTACGCCGATTCGGTATCCATGACCTTAAGCTGGCAGCGTTAATCGCCATATCGGGAGGCTGCATGAACATAGTGATCACCGGAGGGACAGGATTAATTGGTCGCCATTTGATTCCGCGTTTGCTGGAGCTGGGCCATCAAATTACGGTAGTGACGCGTAACCCGCAGAAAGCCAGTTCCGTTCTCGGCCCTCGGGTGACACTATGGCAAGGGCTTGCCGATCAAAGCAACCTCAACGGCGTTGATGCGGTAATCAACCTGGCCGGAGAACCGATTGCTGATAAACGCTGGACTCACGAGCAAAAAGAGCGTCTCTGCCAAAGCCGCTGGAATATCACGCAAAAACTGGTCGATTTGATTAATGCCAGCGACACGCCACCGTCGGTACTCATTTCCGGCTCGGCAACGGGCTATTATGGTGACTTAGGTGAAGTGGTGGGTACCGAAGAGGAACCGCCGCATAACGAATTTACCCATAAACTCTGCGCTCGCTGGGAAGAAATTGCCTGCCGGGCGCAAAGTGACAAAACGCGAGTGTGCCTGCTGCGTACCGGTGTAGTGCTGGCACCGGATGGCGGTATTCTCGGTAAAATGCTGCCGCCGTTTCGTCTTGGCCTGGGCGGGCCGATTGGCTCTGGTCGGCAGTATCTGGCCTGGATTCATATTGATGATATGGTCAACGGTATTCTCTGGCTGCTGGATAACGAGCTGCGCGGGCCATTTAATATGGTTTCGCCCTACCCGGTACGCAATGAACAATTTGCCCATGCGCTCGGTCATGCGCTGCATCGCCCGGCCATTTTGCGCGTCCCCGCGACCGCCATTCGACTGTTAATGGGCGAATCTTCAGTACTGGTATTAGGTGGACAACGCGCGCTGCCTAAACGGCTGGAAGAAGCGGGTTTTGCGTTTCGCTGGTACGATTTAGAAGAGGCGCTGGCGGATGTCGTTCGCTGATGTGGTTTACAGCAAACATCCGCCAGTTAACTCCCGGTGTTACAGGATTAGTGGCTTTGCGCGATAAGATCGTCTGGTGAAAGTCGGGTCACCATCATAACTAACTCTCTGTCTAAACCTCTATCCAGCATCTCCTGAGCAATACGCAGGGCTTCTTCGTGTTTGCCCTGCATTGCGCCTTCTTCACGTAATCTGTCAGCAATGGTCATCAGTTTCTCCTTTTCTTGTGGTGCGCGTTCCGCTATCTCACCAATAAATGCACGAAAACGCTGGGCATCCCCTGTTTGTAATACGTAATTAAACAGGGCTTTTAGCTGTCTGTCATTAGTGTTCCCTGTAACTAGCAGCGAAACAATTTGGTCGACTAATCCCAACAGATCGCGCTGACGAATATGTTTCTGAATTAACTCCAACAGCGCCATTTTGCGGTGTTGCATAATCTCGTCATCCGGCACCACGGTAATATCCACCAACGGAAAAGCCGATGAATATATTTTGCGGGCTATAGCAGGCTCGGCAAATTCATCAAGCCAGCAGAGTGAATAAGGATAAGGACTTCTGCAACCATGATAAAACAGCATCGGGAGCACCAATGGAAGCTCTTTATAGCCCGCATCAAGATGGTTTTGCATTGCCGCAATGGAATAACGCATCATGCGAAAAGCCATTAATTCTTCCGGCTTACTTTGGTGCTCTATCACTACATAAATATAACCCACTCCCTCCTGCGTTTTCACAGACCACAAGAGGTCGGAATAATATTGCCGCAGGTCTTCATCAATAAAACTGTTTGGTTCCAGTTTAAGCGTCGTTAAATCACACAGTTTGCGCAGCGGCGCGGGAAGATGAATATCAATAAAATCCCGCGCGGTGTCTGGATGGCGTAAAAAAGATTTAAATACCGCATCATGCGGCGTGGAAGTTGTCGATATTGTCATGGCGTTCCGTCACCCCTCAAATTTAAGATGACGCGACAATAACCACGATTAACACCCAATGCAGCAGGCAGTTTTTATCTTTGGACAGCGAATTCAGAAGTATTTTTAGCGGACTGTAACTTTTACATTTCAGCGGAAGCTGACTCGCAAATTCCCCATGAAAATACTCCGGCAGCGTTAGCCACCGGAGAGGAAATTATTTCAGCGATCCCTTAAGGAACCGTTGCAGACGAGGGCTTTGCGGGTTGCCAAATAACTGCTCCGGCGCGCCCTCTTCTTCTATTTTCCCCTGATGGAGGAAAATGACATGAGTAGAAACATGGCGAGCAAAGCCCATTTCGTGAGTCACTACCACCATGGTTTTCCCCTCTTCTGCCAGTTGCTGCATAATACGCAACACTTCGCCTACCAGTTCAGGATCGAGCGCCGAGGTAGGTTCATCAAACAGTAAAACTTCCGGTTCCATCGCCAGCGCCCGCGCGATAGAAACACGCTGTTGCTGACCGCCGGAAAGATGCACCGGATATTTCCCCTGCGCACGTTCGTCTATCCCGACTTTTGCCAGATACTTCACCGCCCGCTCGCGCGCTTCCTGCTTGCTCAGGCCCAACACCTGAATCGGCGCTTCCATGACGTTTTCCAGCACCGTCATATGGCTCCAGAGATTGAAGTGCTGGAATACCATCGTCAGGCGTGTGCGCAGTAAGCGCAGTTGATTTTTATCGGCGACTTTGAGTTGACCGTCTTTGTCGCGCACCAGATTGATCGTCTGGCCATTGACCACGATCGACCCTTCACTCGGTTTTTCGAGGAAGTTAATGCAGCGCAGAAAGGTACTTTTCCCCGATCCCGACGATCCGATGATGCTTATTACATCTCCGGCATTCGCTTGCAGTGATACCCCTTTCAGCACTTCATGTTCGCCGTAGCGTTTGTGCAAATCGATAACGTTTAATTTATTCTCGGACATCGTATTCTCAGTGCGTTGAAGAAGGTTTCACATGCTGCAACCAGCGTTTTTCCGCTCTGCGAAAGAGGCTGATCAGGACATAAGAGATGATTAAATAGAGCACCGCGGCAATGCCGAAGGCGGTAAAAGGTTGATACGTGGCGGCGTTAATATCGCGGGCTATTTTCAGCAGATCCGGCACCGTGGCAGTAAATGCCAACGCAGTAGAGTGCAGCATCAGGATCACTTCGTTGCTGTATGCCGGTAACGCAATACGCAGCGCAGAAGGCAAAATAATGCAGCGATACATTTTAAAAGTCGAGAAGCCATAGGCTCTGGCGGCTTCAATTTCCCCATGCGGAACCGAACGGATTGCCCCAGCAAAAATCTCGGTAGTGTAAGCGCAGGTGTTAAGCGTCAGCGCCAGCACGGTACAGTTCAGGCCACTGCGGAAGAAAGCGTTAAGGAATTCGGTTCCCTTAACAATCTCAAGCGTGTACATGCCGGAATAGAACACCAGCAACTGAACATACAGCGGCGTACCGCGAAAAATATAGGTAAATAACCAGATTGGAAACTGGATGTATTTATTACTGGAGACACGACCAATCGCCAGAAACAGCGCCAGGACTCCGCCTATCACTACCGACAAAATAAGCAGCCACAGAGTGATCGCCACACCAGTAAAGCGATAACCGTCGGTCCACAGCAGCGGTTTCCAGTATTCATGTAAGATTTCGATCACAGGTCAGCCCTCTTCACACCCACGGAGTAGCGGCGCTCAAGGAACAGCAGCACACCATTGGAAACAGTGGTGAAAACCAGGTAAATCACGCCACAGACGATGGCGAAATAGAACGGTTCCCAGGTACTTTTGCCTGCCAGTTGGGTGGCTTTGACCACATCTTCCAGGCCGAGTAACGAAACCAGTGCGGTAGATTTGAGGATCACCTGCCAGTTGTTGCCAATGCCTGGCAGGGCGTAACGCATCATCGACGGAAACATGATCCGCCGAAACACTTGCCCACGAGTAAAACCGAACGCCGTCGCCGCCTCTATATGTCCTTTCGGCACTGCCATAAAAGCACCACGGAACGTTTCGGTAAAATAAGCACCGTAGATAAAACCGAGAGTGATAATACCAGCGACCATCGGATCGATATCAATCTGCCCGACGCCCATCGCCTCCGTCACCGTGTTTAGCGCAATCTGCAAACCGTAGAAAATCAGCAGCATCAACACTAAGTCCGGCACGCCACGAATCAGCGTGGTGTACCCTTCGAAAATCAGCCCCGAAAGCCGATTTTGCGAGAGCTTACCGCCAGCGCCAATTAAACCGATGATTACAGCGAGCACTACAGAGCTGATAGCCAGCTCCAGCGTGACGAGCGCACCCTGTAAAATAACACCTGAAAACCCATACAACATGCTGCCTGTCCTGTCGTGTGTGGTGAATTACCGCCTCTTGTCTCCCTCCGGTTACCCGAAGGGAGCGGGCTTTCTTTCACCGATGGCGATTAGCCACCATAAACATCAAAATCGAAGTACTTTTTCGCTAATTTCTCGTAAGTACCGTCAGCGCGCATTTCGGCAAAGGCTTTGTTCAGTGCTTCGCGCAGTTCGTTATCTTCTTTACGCAGGCCCATGCCGGTCCCTACGCCAAACAGTTTTTCATCTTTAACAGACGGGCCACCGAATTTGTAATCTTTACCGACAGGTTGTTTGAGGAAACCTTCGCTGGCAGCGACCTCATCCTGGAACGCGGCATCAATACGTCCGGCAGTCAGGTCAGAATAAATGTTGTCCTGCCCCTGATACGAGACGATTTCAATGCCTTTTGGTGCCCAATGTTCATTACCGAACGTCTCCTGGGTGGTGCCCTGCAATACGCCTACCCGTTTGCCTTTCAGCGACTCGACTGTCGGCTGAATGTCAGAATTTTTCGCCACCACCAAACGAGAATCGGCAGCGTACAGTTTGTCGGTGAAGGCTATTTCTTGCTGACGTTTTTCCGTAATGGAAAGCGATGACATGATGGCGTCAATCTTCTTCGCTTTTAAGGACGGGATTAACGCATCCAGCGGATTTTCGACAAACGTACATTGCGTATTGATGCGTTTGCATAATTCCTTTGCCAGATCGATATCGAAGCCAACCAGTTCGCCTTGTGAATTTTTTGATTCAAATGGCGCATAGGTCGGGTCGGTACCGATGCGGATGTTTTGCGGAATCGCAGCAAACGCCGCAGTTGCGCTGGAGAAGGCCAGAACCAGAGAGAGCGATAGCACCAGTTTTTTCATAATGTCCTCAACTGACAGTCTTTTTATAGGGAATATTTACAGGTTTGTTACACTTATCGTGCCATAAAATTGACCATCAAGGCAAAATATCCCGCCCCGTTAGACGTATTATTTTTCATTAAAAATGCTTAAGTATGCATTTCAATGCACCACGATAGTGCAACAAACCTGGCGTGCACCATGATGATCATTCCATCAGGTACAGCTTCCCAGCGACGTATCAGTCACCGTAGACATTAAAGTCGAAATACTTTTTCGCCATCTTGTCGTAGGTGCCGTCCTGACGCAGCTCGCCAAGCGCCTTATTGAAGGCAGCCGTCAGTTCAGCATCATCTTTACGTAGCCCTACACCGGTGCCATCACCGAAGTATTTTTTGTCTTTTACTGATGAGCCAGCAAAGGCGAAATCTTTACCAGCAGGTTGCTTGAGGAATCCTTCGCTGGCAGCAACTTCATCTTGTAACGCAGCATCCAGACGTCCTGCAGCCAGATCGGAATAGACCAAATCCTGGTTGGCATAGGCCACCACATCCACGCCTTTACTACGCCAGGTCTCGTTAGCGTAAGCTTCCTGGGTTGATCCCTGCAGCACACCAACATGTTTACCTTTCAGTGAATCCAGCGTTGGCTGAATCGGTGAACCTTTGGCCGCAATCAAACGAGAATCTGCGGCGTACAGCTTGTCGGAGAAGGCAATCTCCTGCTGACGTTTATCGGTAATGGAAAGCGACGAAATAATAGCGTCGATTTTTTTCGCTTTCAGTGAGGGGATCAGCGCGTCAAAGTCACTGGCAACCCAGGTACATTTCACCTGCATCCGTTTGCACATCTCGTTACCGAGATCGATATCAAAGCCAACAAAATCACCTTTAGCATCTTTCGATGAGAACGGTGCGTAGGTGGTATCGGTTCCGATACGTACCGTCTCCGGTAGCGCCGCATAGCTGGAAGCCGCTGTGGAGAGACCGACTAACAAAGACAGAGCGAGAATCGACTTCTTCATACATAACCCTCAAGTGAAAATGGCTTTTTTATGTTGTGTATTGTGTTGTGTGTTTGCAGGCTCTTTCATGCAGGTCTTATGCCATCTTGACGACAACAGTAACATTCAACGTTAAATATGTTAATAAGACGTTGCATTATTGTCCTGAAGTTGAAGATAGCAGGTATAGCGGTTGAATCGCAGCGTTTCGATTGAATGGCAGAAACAAAATGTCGAGGATTTGATCGCGGTTGCAAAATTGCCCTGAAACAGGGCAACAGCGGAGTTATGCGCCCTGCCAGCGGGCAAAGAGATCTTCAGGAAGGGTTATCGCAAACTGGTCAAGAACACGATTAACCGTCTGATTTATCACATCATCAAGGGATTGCGGGCGATGATAAAACGCCGGAACGGGAGGCATAATCACCGCACCGATTTCTGCCGCCTGAGTCATTAAACGCAGATGGCCTAAGTGCAATGGTGTTTCACGCACGCAGAGCACCAACGGGCGACGCTCTTTCAGCACCACATCTGCCGCACGGGTCAGTAAGCCATCAGTATAGCTATGGACAATGCCGGAAAGGGTTTTGATTGAACAGGGTAAAATCACCATCCCCAGCGTCTGGAAAGAACCGGAAGAGATGCTGGCGGCAATATCGCGCGCATCGTGCGTGACATCGGCTAATGCCTGCACTTCGCGCAGAGAAAAATCCGTTTCGAGGGATAAGGTCTGGCGCGCTGCCTGGCTCATCACCAGATGCGTTTCGATATCTGTGACATCGCGCAGAACCTGTAATAAGCGCACGCCATAAATCGCGCCGCTGGCACCGCTGATGCCTACAATGAGTCGTTTCATAAATAGTTGCCCTGTCAGACTTGCAGGCAGACTTTGCAGGATTTCGGCGGGAGTTGCAAGTCAGGGTGCCAGACCGGCACCCTCAGCGAAGGCATCATCCTTCGTTATGCATTTCGAGATTTTCCACTTCGTTCTGACGTTGCACTGCTTTGGCGTCATCATTACGTAACGTATCGAGGAAATCGAGGTAGCCCTGATCAACATCTTTGGTGACGTAGACGCCGTTGAACACCGAGCATTCAAACTGCTGGATATCCGGATTTTCAGCGCGAACGGCGTCGATCAGATCGTTCAGATCCTGGAAAATCAACCCGTCAGCACCGATGATCTGGCGAATTTCATCAACTTCGCGACCGTGAGCGATCAGTTCCGTGGCGCTCGGCATATCAATACCATAAACGTTCGGGAAGCGAATTTCCGGTGCCGCAGAAGCGAGGTACACTTTCTTCGCTCCGGCTTCGCGTGCCATCTCGATAATCTGCTCAGAAGTGGTGCCACGGACGATGGAGTCGTCGACCAGCAGGACGTTTTTATCGCGGAACTCGGCGCGGTTGGCATTCAGTTTACGGCGCACGGACTTACGACGCAGCTGCTGGCCCGGCATGATAAAGGTGCGGCCAACATAGCGGTTTTTAACGAAGCCTTGGCGGTACGGTTTGCCCAGAATACGAGCAATTTCCAGCGCGATATCACACGAGGTTTCTGGGATCGGGATCACCACGTCGATATCCAGATCTTCCCATTCGCGGGCAATTTTCTCGCCCAGTTTCGTGCCCATATTCACACGCGCGCTGTAAACGGAAATTTTGTCGATAAACGAGTCCGGGCGGGCAAAGTATACATACTCAAACAGGCACGGATTGCTGACCGGATTGTCAGCACATTGACGGGTAAACAACTGCCCTTCTTCAGTGATGTAAATCGCTTCGCCCGGCGCGACGTCACGCAGGAAATCAAAGCCCAGCGTATCGAGCGCTACGCTTTCGGAAGCGACCATATATTCTGTACGGTTCTCGTCAATATCACGTTTTCCCAGTACCAGCGGACGAATCCCGTTTGGATCGCGGAAAGCAACCATACCGTGGCCGATAATCATCGCCACACAGGCATACGCGCCGCGGATTAAGCGGTTTGTGGCAGCAATGGCAGCGAAAATATTGTCGGCTTCCAGCGGGTAGTGGCGGAAGTTGTCCAGCTCGCTGGCGAAGATATTAAGCAGAATTTCCGAGTCGGAAGTGGTGTTGATGTGGCGGCGTTTTTCTTCAAACAGTTTTTTACGCAACTCGTGAGCGTTGGTCAGATTGCCGTTGTGGGCAAGCGTAATGCCATACGGGGAGTTAACGTAAAACGGCTGCGCTTCAGAGGCGCTGGAGCTGCCAGCCGTGGGGTAACGCACATGACCAATGCCCATATTGCCCTGCAAACGCTGCATATGGCGAGCTTCAAATACATCGCTCACCAGCCCGTTCGCTTTACGCAAACGGAAGCAGTTATTGGCATCTATGGTGATGATGCCGGCGGCATCCTGACCGCGATGCTGAAGCACCGTTAAGGCATCATAAATCGACTGGTTAACCGGCATAACACCGGCGATACCGACAATACCGCACATACGTCTTTTTCCTCGTTAAGCCACATCTCAGAGCACTTACGCTCTGGGCAAGAAACTTGACGAGCTTTGCAGATAATCAAAAAACCATCTGATGATAAAACTGAATTGCGGGATCAGCTGTGATTTGCTCCAGTCTTCGCTTTTCGACACCCCGGTAAAGGAGTCGAGAAAGAAGAGAATGGCAGCAACAATCAACACACCGCGCAACGCACCGAAACAGACGCCCAGCACCCGATCGGTGCCTGACAACCCCGTTTTCTCCACCAACTGGCCTATCACGAAGTTCACGATAGCACCAACGATCAGGGTAGCGATAAACAGTACCGCGATGGCAATCCCATTTCGAACCAGTTCGTCTTCAAAGCCCGTAAACCAGACTGACAGGTAAGTGTAGTAATGACTGGCAACAAAGAAAGCACAACCCCATGTCACCAGCGATAACGCTTCACGAACAAAGCCGCGGATCAGGCTAACCAGAGAGGAAAAAGCAATCACCGCGATTATGGCGTAATCAATCCAGACCATATGTGTCCCACGATTTTACGCCCTGTCATCCTGTTCGGGGCGCATTCTAACAGAAAAAGAAAACGTTTGCGTAGGGATTTCCTTCCCGCGCATCAATAAAAATGGCGCTGAAAAAATATTCAACGCCATCGACTTTTTATGCCTTTGCGGCATCGGGCAATGCGTGTCGGATGCGGCGTAAACGCCTTATCCGACCTACGGTTCTACCCCTGCGTAGGCCTGATAAGACGCGCCAGCGTCGCATCAGGCAAGACCGTATTAATTCGGCGTATAGCCCATTACCACGCCACTTAAGCCAGAAAGTTGCTTCAACTCACCCAGCGAACCTTTCAGCTTATCTTTCGAGGCATCCGGCCCAACCAGAATACGGGTAATTTTACCCTGCACTGGCGTGGATGGCGACGTATAAACCCGATAACCGGCACCGCGCAGCTTACCGACAATCTCATTCACTTTATCGGCATTTTTCAGCGCACCCAGTTGCACAACATAGGCTTTACCCGTCGGTGCAGCTTTTTCTTCCACGACCGGCTTCGGTTCTGGCTTCGGCGCAGGTGGTGCTTCAACCTTTGGTTTAGGCGGCTCCACCGGTTTCGGCTTCGGTGGGGCGACCGGTGCAGGTTCCGGTTCAAACTCGGTGTTATTGGCTGCAATAGTGGCCGGATCGAGCGACGGTGCTGCGGCATCACCTGCCCGCACCTCTTCCGCTGCGCCTTCCGGCGGCTGCGTCGGTAACGCCTGGGTGGCGGCTGGCATCATATCAGGCTCATCACGATCGCCCGCTTTCGGCACCAGCGGGATAGCCGCGAACTCATCCTGATAATGTTTTTTCTGCCCGTCCAGCAGCCCTGGAAGTACAATCACCCCCAGCGCCACCAGCACGATCGTGCCCACTAACCGATTCTGAAACTTACTTGCCACCGCTTCTCCTCGCGTCAATCACTTCCATGACATGTGCGACCGTGTGGAAAGAACCACACACCAGCACGGTGTCTTCCGCTTTAGCGTCCGCCATTGCGGCATCCCATGCCTGCGCAACGCTATCAAATGATTTGCCGTTACCCAAATGCTCAAGCAGTTGTTCTGCCGTGGCACCGCGCGGCCCTTCCAGTGGCGCACAATACCAGTCATCAACCACGCTTTTCAACCAGGCCAGAGTTCCGGCAATATCTTTATCATGTAGCATACCGATAACCGCCAGCACGCGCCCGTTTTTCGGTAGCGCTTTCATACGCCCGGTGAGATATTCCGCCGCATGTGGATTATGCGCGACATCAAAAATAACGCGTGGCGACTCGCTCACAATCTGGAAACGTCCCGGCAAAATTGCGCTGGCAATCCCGTCGCGAATGGCATTTTCACTGACTTCCAGCCCGCTGGCACGCAGTGCCGCCAGCGCTGTTGCGGCATTCGGTTGCGGGACAAGCGGCAACGGCAGATTTTCCAGCGTGCCGTGAGCATCGCTAAACGCCCAGTCATGATCGGTGACGGAATAGTTCCACTCAACGCCCCGACGTTGTAACAGTGCACCTTTTTCCTGCGCCACATCAGCAATGGTAGAAGGCATTTCCGGCTCACCGACAATTGCCGGTTTTTCGCTGCGGAAGATGCCTGCTTTCTCGCGACCAATACTTTCGCGATCTGGACCCAGCCAGTCGGTATGATCCAGCGCAATACTGGTTACTACCGCGACATCGGCGTCGACAATATTGGTTGCGTCCAGACGACCGCCCAGCCCTACTTCCAGAATCACCACGTCAAGTTGTGCCTGCTTGAACAGCCACAACGCCGACAGCGTACCGTACTCGAAATAGGTCAGGGAAATATCACCGCGTGCCGATTCAATCTCCGCAAAAGAGGCGGTGTGGGCCGATTCCGGCAATTCCTGGCCCTGCACACGTACGCGCTCGGTATAACGCACCAGATGAGGCGAACTGTAGACGCCCACTTTGTACCCTGCCGCCATCAGAATCGACTCCAGCGTACGGCAGGTGGTGCCTTTGCCATTCGTACCCGCAACGGTAAACACAAATGGCGCTGGTTTCAGGACGCCAAGACGCGCCGCGACCAGGCTCACGCGCTCAAGGCCGAGATCGATAGTTTTACTGTGCAGGTTTTCCAGATAAGAAAGCCACGAAGCCAGAGGCGACGCGGCTTGAGGAGTGCGTTTGATAATCATGGTATCCGCTGATTCGTTACGGTGAGAATAGCAAAAGGGCAGAGCCAGTGGCCCTGCCCTTATCAGTTATCAGGCCTCAGGTTCCTGATCCGGTACCGGGGGTACCACTACGCCTTCACGCGGCGCTTCAGGATTCGGCGCTGGCAGATTCATCAACTTCGCCAGAATGCTCGCCAGTTTCAGGCGCATTTCCGGACGACGGACGATCATGTCGATCGCGCCTTTCTCGATCAGGAATTCACTGCGCTGGAATCCAGGCGGCAGTTTTTCGCGAACGGTCTGTTCGATAACACGCGGACCGGCAAAGCCGATTAACGCTTTCGGTTCAGCGATGTTGAGATCGCCCAGCATGGCGAAACTTGCAGAAACACCGCCCATCGTCGGGTCGGTCAGCACGGAGATGTACGGCAAGCCGCGCTCCTGCATTTTTGCCAGTGCCGCAGAGGTTTTCGCCATCTGCATCAGCGACATCAGTGCTTCCTGCATACGTGCGCCACCAGAGGCGGAGAAGCAGATCAGCGGGCAGTTATCTTCCAGCGCCTGCTCAACGGCACGCACGAAACGTGCACCCACAACAGACCCCATTGAACCGCCCATAAAGGCGAACTCGAATGCCGCAGCGACAACCGGCATTCCATACAGAGTGCCTTTCATCACCACCAGCGCATCTTTTTCGCCGGTTTCTTTCTGCGCAGATGCCAGACGGTCTTTATACTTCTTGGAGTCACGAAACTTCAGCACATCTTTCGGCTCAAGCTCGCTACCCAGCTCCACAAGGCTTCCTTCATCTAACAGGCTATGCAGGCGATTACGCGCTGTCATACGCATGTGATGGTCACACTTCGGACAGACCTCAAGATTACGTTCCAGCTCAGCGCGGTATAAAACCTGACCGCAGCTATCACACTTAGTCCACACCCCTTCAGGAATGCTCGCCTTGCGGGTGGGAGTAATGTTGCTTTTAATTCGTTCAATCCAGCTCATTAGGGACCTTTCTGTCTGAACCTGGTTCGATGCCAGTTTTATCTTTGGGGACGCATAATGCCATTTTTGCCCCCAACAGACCATGAATGTTGCACATTAAAACATAACAGCCCGAAACTTTGGATAAAAAAGTGGTCGAACCGCGGAGTTACTTTTTATTTTGCGGCGCGTGCCGCAGCGCGTTTGTGACGGATTATTTCGATGACGCCCGGCAAAATAGAAACCACAATAATCCCGACGATCAGCAGCTTAAGGTTATCCTGAACCATCGGGATTGTACCGAAGAAATAGCCTGCGTAGGTAAAAAGCAGTACCCACAACAGTGCGCCGATCACGTTATAAGCGGCGAAATGACGGTACGACATGTGGCCCATTCCCGCAACAAACGGGGCGAACGTTCTGACGATCGGCACAAAACGGGCGAGAATAATCGTTTTGCCGCCATGTTTCTCATAAAACTGATGGGTTTTGTCGAGATAACTGCGACGGAAAATTTTCGAATTGGGATTACTGAACAACTTTTCACCGAACAACCGCCCGATAGTGTAATTGACCGCGTCACCCACAATCGCGGCGATCAGCATCAGCACCACCATCATATGGACGTTGAGATCGTTGGTTTCCAGTGATGCCAACGCTCCGGCAACAAACAGCAATGAATCACCCGGTAAAAACGGCGTTACCACCAGACCGGTTTCACAGAACAAAATTAAGAACAAAATGGCATAAACCCAGACGCCGTACTCCGCGACCAGCTCTGCCAGATGCACGTCAATGTGCAGGATAAAATCGATGAGGAAATAAATCAGGTCCATATTTGCCTATGCCTTGTACTCGTCATCTTTCAGGCTGTAACTACGTTGGCTACAGCCTGAAATGTTCCGAGCATTATTCTCGTTAGTCCGCCAGAAATAGCGGGCCCATTGGCGGTTTTGGAAGATCATACCGGTCAGGGTAATCCCCCGCGACCAGATACAGCCCTTCCGCTTTTGCCGTTGCTGCCGCCAGCGTTCTGTCCTTTGCCGCCAGCAACTCTGCTATCCAGCTCTCCGGCTGGTTGTGGGCACCGACTTCCATCAGGCTGCCGACAATATTCCTGACCATATGATGTACAAAAGCATTCGCTTTAATATCTACCACCACATAAGGACCGTGACGCGTGACATTAATATGCATAACGTTGCGCCACGGGGTTCGGGACTGGCACTGCACCGCACGGAACGAGGTGAAATCATTCTCGCCCAGCAAGCATTGCGCAGCCCGATGCATCCGTTCAGCGTCCAGCGGTTCGTAAAAATGGGTTACCCCTTTACTCAGTACCGCCGGGCGCAGCCGATGATTGTAGATGATGTAGCGATAACGGCGAGCCGTGGCGCTAAATCGGGCATGAAAATCATCAGGTACAGCTTTAACCCAACGCACAGCGATGTCACCAGGTAAATTCGCATTTACGCCCAAGGTCCACGCCGCGTCTTTGCGCAGCGCGGTTGTTTCGAAATGCACAACCTGCCCGGTACCGTGTACCCCTGCGTCAGTACGCCCGGCGCAGAAGACGGTGATGGGTTCGTTCGCCACCTGGGAGAGCGCCTTTTCCAGCTTCTCCTGCACACTGCGGACTTCGTTCTGCCGTTGCCAGCCGTAATACTTACTGCCGTCGTACTCAATGCCCAGCGCAATTTTATAAACTGGCGGTTGTTGCTGGTCGGACATTAGTACAGATACTCCTGCACCAGTTTCTCGGCGATTTTTACTGCCATCAGCGCGCCGCCAAAGCGAACGTTATCGGCCACCGACCAGAACTGGACTTGCTCCGGCATACCGTAGTCATTACGCACGCAGCCAACAGAAAGATGCGGCGTACCCGAAGCATCACCTACCTGAGTTGGGAATTCGTTCTCTTCAGAGAGCACAATATCTTCGCCTTGAACAAACGCATCACGCGCTTCTTCTGCTGCCAGTGGACGCAGAGCTTCAAAGTTGACCATCTGGGCATGACCGTAGAATACCGGTGCCTGGACGACGCTAGCCGAAATCATCAGCCCTTCGTCCTGCAGGATTTTGCGTACTTCGTCAACGATACGACGTTCTTCACGCACGCTACCTTCGCTATCCGGCAGTAACGGCAGCATGTTGAACGCCAGCTGACGCCCGAAGAAATCTTCTTCGTCAATCGGAATGCCGTTGAGCAATTTCGCACTCTGCCCCGCTAACGCATCGACCGCTTTTTTGCCCTGGGCGGAGGCTGAAATCAGGCTGGTAACGCTGATACGTGATAAACCGCCCTGATCGATTAACGGTTTCAGTGCCGCCAGCAGCTGGCTGGTCAGACTGTCTGGTACGGCGATGACATTCCGGTTCCGGTAATCTGTCAGTACAAACGGGTTTACTTCCGGCACCACCAGCGGTACGTCGGGTTCGAGAGCAAACAATCCACTGCTGTCGATCACCAGGCAACCTGAGTTGGTCGCTTCTTCAACCCAGGCAGCGGTAGCTTCTTTGCCTGCGACAAAAAATGCCAGCTGCGCCTGCGTCCAGTCGAATTCAGCGGCATCCTGCACGGTGATTGTCTTACCACCAAAGCGCAGTTGTTCGCCTGCGCTTTCGTTACGTGCCAGTGCATAAATTTCCCCAACCGGGAACTGACGTTCAGCCAGCGTTTCAAGCAGGGCTTCGCCCACAGCGCCAGTTGCGCCCAGGACGGCAATGTTCCAGCCTTCAGACATGGTGGTTTACTCCAGAAATAGCAAAGCTCCCTGCCAATGTTACAGCAGAGAGCATGAAGAAGAGATTAACGTGCCGGATGATGAACGGCGTTAAAACCCAGTTTACACAGCAATGATGCCGCACTGGCGTCATCACAAATTACATACAGAGATGACCATTCACGGCGCTCAAGATAGTTTTTGCGCAGTTTATCGAACTCACCCGGTATCCCGGCGACTTTACGCAGCGGTGCGTCATCGCGGCGCACATCATACACCAAATGCACCAGCCTTTTCAGCGTCGGTTGATCGAGCGGGCCATGCAGCGTAATGCGACCAAACTCTGGCGCAGGCAGTAATGTATCCAGCGCAACGTGCTGTTCATGCCCAATAAACTTGCTATAAGCTTCAAACACTTGCGTAGTACCGCGTGCTTTACCTTCCAGGGTATAGCCTGCGATATGCGGCGTGCCGATATCCACTTTTTTCAGCAGCTCGACGTTGAGTTCCGGTTCGCCTTCCCAGACATCCAGCACTACGCTTAACTTCTGGCCTTCATTCAGGCAGGTCAGCAACGCAGTATTATCGACGACTGCGCCACGGCAGGCGTTAATCAGAATCGCTCCGGGCTTCAGGCTACGGATCAGTTTTTCATCCGCCAGATGTAGCGTTTTGTACGGACCATCTTTAAAGAGTGGCGTATGGAAAGTCAGAATATCCGCGCGCTGGACTAACTCATCCAGCGAGCGGAAATCACCCTCATCCCCACGGTCGGCGCGAGGCGGATCGCAAAGTAAGGTTTTAATCCCTAACGCTTCCAGTCGCGCCTGCAATCGACGTCCAACGTTACCAACGCCCACGATCCCCACCGTACGGTCGTACAGTGAAAATCCATCGCGTTCGGCAAGCATCAGCAGGGAGGAGAAAACATATTCCACCACCGCAATCGCATTACAGCCAGGTGCAGCGGAAAAACCAATTCCCGCCTGCTTCAACCATGCTTCATCGACATGGTCGGTCCCCGCAGTGGCAGTGCCAACAAATTTAATGGGTTTTCCTGCCAGCAAAGATTCATTCACTTTCGTGACCGAACGCACCATCAGCGCATCCGCGTCTGCCAGTTGAGCGACGGGGATTGGACGCCCGGGAACCGCGGTCACCTCACCCAAACGGCTAAATAAGTCGCGGGCATAAGGCATATTTTCATCAACAAGGATTTTTAACCCTTTTTCAGTCTCTGACAATCTAAGGCTCCTTTATTAACAAACGCCCATTTGCAAACTGCTGTTTAATCTGAAAAAACATTCATAATCATACAGATAACAACATAACCATTTAGACGGGCAATACTGAAAAATTGTTATTCAGTATCGCCCTTTAAGCCGTTTCAGGCTATATAAAATTAATCCCCCGTGGACATTGCGTGGACACTCACGCCACCTTTCAGCGGATTAAGGGCCACCGCATCCTGCAGGTAATCCGGTGCAAAATGTGCATATGCCATTGTTTGCTGAATGGTTGCGTGGCCAAGAATCTTCTGAAGCGCAATAATGTTTCCTCCGTTCATCACAAAATGGCTGGCGAACGTATGCCGCAGCACATGTGCAGCCTGGCCTTTTGGCAAATCGGGCTTAACTCTTTTCAGCGCCAAGCAGAATTCCCGGTACTTCACCTCAAACAAGCCGCCTGTTTCTCTGGTTTTGATCGCCTCACAAACTGCCTGCGAAATTGGCACTGTTCTCTTTCGGCCATTTTTGGTTTCAAGAAACGTTACACGGTTATGAACTATCTGTTCACCACGAAGCTTACAGGCTTCACTCCAGCGCGCCCCCGTGCTTAAACACAAAAGCGCAACACGCCAGTAATCGCCCTCCAGTGTATCGAGCAATAACGCCACTTCCTTCTGGGACAGGAAAGCCATTTCTCGTGGAGATACATAAAGAATAGAAATTCCCCTTACCGGATGTTCTGCATCCCAGAGGCCTATTTTCTTCAGTACGGTAAACATTCCGGATAACCGATTCATGTATCTGTTAGCAGATGACGGTTTCAATCCATCAGCTATCTTTTGAGAACGCCACGCGATAATTTTTAGCTTATCAAGATCCACAGCCTGCATATCAGCGCCAAGCTCATTGATTATGTTGCGCAGTTGTTTTCGGTCTTCTTCCGCCTTACGCCTGTGCTGGCCGTGATACATCCACCACAACTCAAGCAAATCATTTAGCGTTCGACGATCACGGTAGCCCTGTATATATTCCCGCTTTTCAGCGTTAGCCATGATGTAGCGTTCAGTGGCCACCGCTACCGATTTTTTGTCAAATACCTTACGCACGCGCTTTCCCTTGCGTCCGTTCGGCCTGATGTCCAGCAAATAACGACCATCTTCGAGCTTCTTAATCGACATTGCGAAGCCCTCCAATGAACCGCTCTACAATTTCTCCAGCTTCTTTCCAGCAATAATCAGACCAGACAAAAAGCAGGTCTAACCAGTTTTCTGGCCTCAGCGGGATAATTTTTGGATTGTTTTGGTTGAAACCCGATCGCCCTCCGAATCGCAGGAGCCATCAAGAGAGAGAGCCGGAGAAATCTGCCCAACCTCCGGCATCGTTTCATCTGTTGATAACCAGTAAGCGTATTTCTTAAATTTAGGATGTTTCGTAACCTTAAGTAAGGCCCCCTCTGTTACTTGCTTCCCTCTCGCCTCATAGTTAGTTACCGTTCCATAAGGTAGCCCAACACAATCCGCAAACTCCTGGCGGGTCATCCCTTCAGCTTCACGCATCAAGCGAAATTTTGCCCCAAGCCCAGATGCCACTTCAGACTCATCATCTACTAACGGAGTAGGCGAAACTTGCCCATTTTCAGCAGCCGAATGCCCAGTCATAAGCCAAAGCGCGTATTTCTTGAACCTTTCAACCTGTAAAACTCGCTCAACCAACTCTGCTCTGGCAGGTTGATGCCCGGTTTCATATTTCTGAATAGTATTGAGCGGAATTCCTGTAATATCAGAGAATTGACGCCTACTTAACTCCTCCGCCTCTCTCATCATCATGAGTCTTTGCGAATAGTCTATTGACACGTTTCTCATATGAGAAATATACTCCTTTCTAAATTGAGAAATGTTAAAACACCTCAATTGGCCTAAGTAAGCCTATATAAGCCATTTTGAGCCATTCGAACGAATTAGGGAGATTACCACAATGAGCGAATCTGAGCTTGGGGGGTTCATTCAGGTAGCACCATATCCACTTGAAGCGGTGCCATATCAACTATTCGCCAAGATGATCGGCCGCAAGGAATCCACAGTCAGAACCATGATTGACGCAGCAAAGCTACCGACAATTGACTTTGTGAAACCAGGTTCAGTAAAGACGCGTGCATCAGAAAACTGGGTATATCTGCCAGCATTTAACGAAGGCATGCGCAAAGCGTTTTTTGAGCAACCGAAAGAACGCCGCGATGCATGGTTGTTGTGGTTGGGGCTTTAGTCATAAATGACCAACAACATCACCAATATCATTTTGACCCTCGTTCTTTTTGAAGTGGGCGTGGTAGTGATTTGGCTTTTTCGCAAATTAACAGGGCATGAGGAACGCTTTATGGCTCTCAATGTTGAATACATCACTGCTTATGCCAGAGGGCTTTTTCCGGCTGCCATTGGGGCAATGATCATGGTGTTTGTTATCTGGTTTATCGGGTAGAGGTGCAAAAAATGAATAAGCAACAGCGTAATTCTTCACAACAACGTTCCCGCAACGGAACGAAACGCCATGCTAACCGTTTCGTTACCAGCGCATCACGCAGCAACATCCGCTACAGCCTGAGTGATACACACGCAACGCCGGATGGTCACGCTGTAAAGCAAATTGCCGAGCACACCTGGTTTATTGAGAAAGCAGGAATTGTAGTCCACAAATGCCCGCGCAATCCGTTTACCGGAAACCGCCTTTTTGCGCTGAGCAGCGGCGACAATCAGTTCGGACAGGATTTCACATTGTACGAAGCACTACGCACGGTTGACCGATTAATTGCAGGCTGTAGTTTTCAGCACCCGTGGAGCTATTGATCAATGGCAGCCTCAACAACAGGCGAAAAAGCAACACCGGAGGCGGTCTACCGATGTCTTGCTCATCGAGTGGTCACGCACTGCGCTTTCAAAATGCTTAACGGAGAAAGAAGTCCAGCCAAAGCAAAACGCCAACTGATTAACGGACTGGAGTCATTAAGAGAGGTTGCCGCAGCCGCAAATGATTATCCACCGTTCTTCATGATTAACGAAATGATTGAGCAGATTAAATCCGGTAAATCAATCGAGCATCTTCTTTAATTATTTTCGGGATAACGCCAGATGGACGAAGAATATAAAAAACTCATCAACAAAGCTCTTGAGCGTTTTTACTTTCGCTTAAGCGCATCGGGCGCTCATGCTGAACGCGCAGCCCGCGAGTCATTAAACAGAGCCATCAGGAGTCTGTTCGACACAGCTTTTTACATTGATGACCCGGACGCACTCGACGAACTTTCAAAACTCGTCTGCGCCGCAGAAAACGGGGAGCATATCGAACCGTATAAGGTGGGGAATATCGCATGAGTATATTTATATCCTGGCTTGCCCTGGTTATTTCGGTGTTCTGCGCCATTGGCATTGTGCGAATTATCGATTCCTTGAAAAAGATTGAACGCTTTTTCACTGGCGAATAACAGCACGAATAAAACACCACATTAATTCCGAAAACCTGAAAACAATCCACATTCGCGGAGGGTTTCTCATATTTAAACAGCGGAGAGCGTAAATGAGCAAAAGAACAGAAGACGTTATTTTTAAGCTGGAAAAAATCGCAAAGGCAGAAAGCGAACTAGCAATAGAAGGTGCAAAAGAAGGTCTCATGGGCGTTGCAGCCCATTCAGCATTGCTGGCAGCAGTCGCAACTGAAGCTGTTGCAATCATTAAGCAACTGGACAGAGATATTAAATTACTGAAAACAGAAAACGCCAGCGAGGCTGCATTAACGCTCAACGACTGCGTTAATCATCTTGTTCATACCGCCCATTCCACATACCCGGATGCAGTCCTGAAAATCGTCAAGAAAAACACCTGCATCGTTGCTCCGGTTGCTCCTGGCCTTCTCGTCGAATTGCCCAAAGAGCAGGTTTTCATCACAAAGTAATCACGGGGTTCGTCATGAGAAAGCAACCGACTGTCACCGTATGTGCCGGAGAGAACGGGAGCGCCAGACTGCACATTGACTGCATTCCGCCATCATCGGTTTACAACAGAGCTATCACCGAACTTAAAGCCTTTATCTGTGGCAAACGTAATTTCTCCGTTATGCGAGCCAGTCATCGCATGAGTATTCGCGTCGGTGAACGCTATCGCCTCCTGAGTGCACGCTCAGATGGTCTGTCGTGGCAACTCATCACCCATGAAACCTATAACACGAAATGCAGGCAGAAGTGCGCATGACACATCCACTGGACAAACTGAAATATTTCAAAGCGTTCATGGCTCACACAGCCAGAGCGTTTGCAGGGTTTTACGCGTATCCATGCAGAACAGAATGGGATGGCCTTCTGCAACGAATTTTAAAGGAAGGGAGCCTGGTGGCCATTGACGAGTTCACCGCGAAATTTCAGTTCAACGATAACGAATATGAAATCTGGATTGCTAACCGATGGTACGCATTCGGCCATCTGCGCCGTCTGAACGGCCTCTTGTCTGACGAAGCATTCCGCCCCTGTTTCAGAACCATGTATCGCCTGCATCAGATGGTTCAGGCATTTCTGGCTGCGGAGGCGTAATGGCTTTTGAGGTGTACAAGGTTGTCCGTTTCACAGTTGATGGTCGCAACTATGACGTGGATGAGCGCCTGATAGACATGGACAGAACCGCCCCATCACGCACTGACCCAAACGTCCACTATATCTGGTTTAAGGACGGGGAAACCCATTTTCGCGCCACTGACGTGACGCACGTAAATCTCATCCGGCAAACACGGGAGAAACAGCAATGACAGCAATCAGAAGCTATCCACGTAAACCAGGCAAGGCACTCGCCACACTGAAAAGTCTTCTTCACTCCGAAGTATGTGATTTTTGCGCGGGGCTCGGTTCACCAGGTGAGCCAGTCTCACCTGCAGCGATTCAGGCAGAACTCCTGATGCGCCTCGATGCGGTATTTGATTTTTACATTCATATGCCACCAGAGACCAGCACAGCATCCGTTGCCGTAAAACGCTGAAACAGGTACACCATGCACACACAAAAAAACCGCTTGCCACAGCGCAATCAGTCAGGTTACATTTCCGCTGCATCTCATAAAACGGATGCCGGGTTTCGCAGCCTGCTGATCAACAAAGCGCACAACCGCGTCAGCGGTTTTTTTGTGCGTACCGCATTGCCGCACATTTTTTCGCATCAGAATTATGGTGGGGCGTACGGGGCCGACTTCGGTCGGGCCGGGTTTTCTTTGTTGACCGGTACTGCGAACCTCGTACGTCTCGCCACCCACAGTTTCGCAGCTCTGGATGGTGAGTATTCAAAACTTACCAACAAAGAGGCCACACCATGGCAAACCGCAAACAGCACCGCGCTATCGCGGAGCGTCGTCACATCCAGACTGAAATCAACCGCAGACTTTTCCGCGCATTCCGCGTCGCTAAAATCATGCACATCAACATGCTGCATGAGCGTAGCTGCGAACTTTCAAACCTCTACTCATCCGCTGTTTTCAGCTATCTGGCGGATGATCTGCGCGAGCTTCAGCAGCTCATCCAGCAGCAAAACCAACTCCGTTAATTCCTGTTCCGGGCCTTTCCCGCACCCTGCGGCGGGAGGCCTTCGCACATCTGTAGTAAAGAGAATTGCAGCATGATTGACCGTCACGACTTCGTAAAATGGGTGCGCACACAGGACACCCGTCTGGCCCCAAAACTTCAGGCAATGTTTGATTTTTATCTCCGTGCCCGTGCCAGCCGGGCACGCACCACAAAACCGGAGAACGCAGACACCCTTTATTTCACCGTGGACGACTGTTACCGCGTGGCCTTTACACCACAAGGTCTGGGCCTGTACACCCTGACACCACACGGCGACTCCCTGTTGGCGTATTACGACTCCCCGGCCTCCGTATTTGCGGCAATGCTGGCGCATCGTACCGCTGGCGGGTGTGCATCGCTGAGTGAATACACCGCTGAATTTAACCGCCTTTCCGTCATCTTTTCGCAGGAGTGGCAGAGCGTGACGGGATACCAGCCATGAGTGAGTTTGCATGGAGCTGGAATGAACCGCAGCCAGCTATTGATCCGGACGACTTCGCGAACTTCAGCCGGTTGCCAAAAACCGGACTGCAACGCGCCATTCGTTACTACCTTGAGGCAGACAAAAAGGCCCAGGAAGAACAGGAAGCGAAGGGAGAAGCCTTTTTCGCACAATCCGCCATGGGTAAAAAACTCATGGCATCCCTTGAGGAAGCCGGGCAACACAAAAAACTGATAAAAAACATCATCAGTAAGCGCCAGGAAATAAAGCAAGACCCGGTGGCCCGTGCATTTGTCACACTAAAGGCGCTTCCCGTTTATCTGCGAGAACCCCTGAGCCGCCACCTCTCGTTCCTGCGCAAGAAGCAGGAAGCCGATCGTCAGAAAGGCAAAAAGAGCTGGCAGGCCG
>ENA-ORUL01000911-ORUL01000911.1-human-gut-metagenome-genome-assembly--contig:-NODE-911-length-22985-cov-2.769560_pt1 | contig 22985 bp, 20 predicted proteins | sample MGYA00242084_ERZ509219 | MGnify/ENA primary metagenome ERZ509219 (study PRJEB26280, sample SAMEA2338792) | human gut metagenome | biome: human gut; feature: human-associated habitat; material: faeces...
CGCCATCGCAAATGACCGTGCAAGCAGTTTCTTTCGGAAGTAATCCCATTTTTATTCGGTGGCAAGATCGGAATCGTAACGATCCTGATGGGATTTACGCTCGGACCGGTGATCGGTGCTGTCGGTGAGAAAATCGGTCGTTTTATCGAGTGCGACTAAAGAATCAGATTTATTATCATCTGATGATTTTTGCGGGAGATGCTGGTATTTCCCGCTTTTTTGAAATTCGTTGTAGGCATCCTGATAAGCGGCGACAATGTATTCTTTCATGGGATCTTTGTCGCTTACCATCGACATGGTGTCCGAAAATACTTTGGCAGCTTCTTCCTTGCTTTTGCAGTGTTCTAACTGCTGTTCGAGAGAGTCGCGCATCGCCTGGATTCTGGCTGCCTGCATATAGAGCTGGGGATCTACTGCCTGAAGAAAACGCATTTCTTCTTCGGTCAGTTTTTTCCCACTTTTTAATTTTGCCTGAATTCTGGCTAATTCTGCCTGCTTTTCTTCTTCGGTCATACCGCAGGCGGGGCTTAAAAGCTCGGAGATGTTCTGCGTCAGGTCAAAGGCATCCATGCCGGAAAAACTGACTGCATTTAAAGTATCATCACCGGAAGAAAGACCGATGGAAGATTTGGATAAACGGTCTGTAATCTGATCGACCACATTCCTTTTGCCGGAAGATGGGTTTAAAATCTTTTTTAAACCGGAAAGATTGAACTGAGTCATAAAATTCTCCATTCCTGCACTGTGTTTCCGTGCATATGAAAAGTATAGCCTGTGATGTATTCTTACAAAATATATCGGGGAAAATCAGCTTTTGTTTAGGATGGAGATTGGATTTTATGATTTCTTCTGTTATAATCGAAAATGACAGTGTTGTAAAGAATTTTCAATTATGAAAAAATGAAGTAAGGAAGCATCAGCTGTTTTTGAAAGACAAGAAGGGAGAAGTTCCGGAGAAGCCGGAATTGACAGAATATAGGACAAGGAGAAGAATGGAGGATGATTATGAATCCGGCATACGAAAAATTATTAAAATGCTATGACAGCTATAAAGCAAAGATTGATTTTACTCCTAAGGTGGCATTGATTTTAGGCTCTGGTCTTGGCGACTATGCGGATGATATCCGCGTGGTGGATACGTTAGATTACCATGACATTGAAGGATTTCCAGTGTCGACGGTTCCGGGACATAAGGGCAGATTTATCTTCGGATATGTGGATGATGTCCCGGTCGTGTGCATGCAGGGGCGTGTGCATTATTATGAGGGTTATGAGATGAGCGATGTTGTTTTGCCGACGAGGCTGATGAAAATGATGGGCGCAGAAGTTCTGTTTCTCACCAATGCAGCAGGTGGCATCCAGCTTGGCATGCATGCCGGGGATTTCATGCTGATCAAAGACCAGATTGCAAGTTTTGTGCCATCACCGCTCCGTGGAGCCAACATTGAGGAACTTGGTGTGCGTTTCCCGGATATGAGCCAGATCTATGACTTAGATCTGCAGGATATTGTAAAACGTGCAGCATCAGCACTTGAGATCCGCATCAAAGAGGGCACTTACATCCAACTCTCCGGACCGCAGTTTGAGACACCGCATGAAGTCGCCATGTGCCGCACTTTAGGTGCTGACGCCGTCGGCATGAGTACTGCCTGTGAGGCGATCGCTGCAAAACACATGGGAATGAAAGTGCTTGGAATCTCCTGTATCTCCAACCTTGCGAGCGGCATCTCATCAATTCCGCTCTCACACGCAGAAGTTCAGGAGACGGCTGACGCCGTTGCCCCGAAATTTAAGGCGCTCGTAACTGAAACGATCAAAGCGATCGGAGCACAGCAGAATTAAAGTTACTACAACTCAGTAGATCAAAAACGGCGGTCACACTTTTTGATCCACTGAACGAAAAACACAAAAAGAAAAGAGGAAAAACAATGAACATACGTTTCTACAACGCAAAAATATTAGTTCCGGCAGAAAACCACAAATTCCAGATCACCGAAGGCGAACTCTGGGTAAAAGGAAAAGAAATCTGCTACATCGGGGACGGTAAGACAGGCGTGGATGCTGTCTGCAAAAACGGTGAAGTTTTGGTATGGGAGCGCGAGATTGACGCAAAAGGCAACCTTTTAATGCCGGGATTTAAAGATGCGCACACCCACACGGCAATGACATTTTTGCGTTCCTATGCGGACGACCTTCCACTGCAGGACTGGCTGAACAAACAGGTATTCCCAAAAGAAGGACAGCTTACCGAAGATGATGTATACTGGCTTAACATCCTTGGAATTATGGAATATTTAACCAGCGGTATTACGTCCAACTTTGATATGTACTTCTTCCCGCCGGTCGATGCAAAGGCATCGGTAGATACCGGATTCCGTACCGTTCAGACCAGCGGATTGAACAACTTTGGCGGCACGGTAGAGTTGATGGAGGAAAATTATCACATTGTCAATGAGATGAGTGACCTGACAAGCTTTATCGTGGGATTTCATGCAGAATACACGACATCAAAAGAACTGATGGAGGGCGTGGCAAAACTGGCACAGAAATTAAAATCCCCGGTATGGCTGCACAATTCCGAAACAAAACTGGAAGTGGCAGAGTGCAAAGAGCGCTGGGGCATGACACCGACACAGCTTACGGATGCACTTGGTATGTACGAGTACGGCGGCGGCGGTTACCACTGTGTATGGTTTGAGGATGCTGATTTTGAAATTTACAAGAAGAAAAAACTGACAGCAGTGACAAACCCGGCTTCCAACTTAAAACTTGCTTCCGGTATCTGTCCGACCAAACGTTTTGTGGATGAGGGAATCTCCATGGCGATCGGAACCGATGGCCCGGCAAGCAACAACTGCTTGGATATGTTCCGTGAGATGTTTTTGACTTCTGCACTTGCAAAGGTGCGTGAAATGGATGCGGAGTGCGTCAGCGCCGATGAGATCTTATATATGGCAACCACAGGCGGTGCACATGCCATGCAGTTATTTGACTGTGACAGTCTTGCGGTTGGCAAAAAAGCAGACCTTGTCATGATCGATCTGAACCAGCCGAACATGCAGCCGGAAAATAATATCGTGAAAAATCTTGTATACAGCGGAAGCAAGCAGAATGTAAAACTGACTATGGTAAATGGAAAAGTTTTATATGAAGACCAGAAATTTGACATCGGATTTGATCCGGCAGATATTTACCGCCGTGCAAATGAGATCATCCGCCGTATGAAATAACAGAAGGAGAATTATGCAGGTAATATTTATACATCACAGCTGTTTTCTGGTGGAAGTGGATGAGAAGGTGCTGATCTTTGACTGGTTTGCAGGAGACCGCATCAAAGGATACACATTTTGCGGTGTGATTCCGGAATACGAGCCGGACACACCAGTCTATGTGTTTGCAAGTCATAAACATCAGGATCATTTTGATATGGATGTGCTGCACTGGGCAGAAAAATATAAAAATATCCACTATATACTTTCAAAAGACTGTAAAATGAGCCCGCATTTTTTACAGAAACATGGATTCCCGGATGATATCAGAGAGAAGATCACTTATGTTTCGGCAGGCGAAAAATATCAGGTGGATGATGTGAAGATCGAGACACTGCGGTCAACGGATGCAGGTGTTGCATTTTATGTGGAAACACGAGGGGCAACTTTTTTCCATGCAGGAGATTTGAATGACTGGACATGGGAAGGGGCGGGAGATCTGATCAACGGCAGGATGCGCAGGGAATACCGGACACAGATCAAAAAACTGGCGGGAAAACCAATCAATCTTGCATTTGTTCCGATGGATCCGCGACAGGGCGCAGATCAGGAACTCGGAATGGATTATTTTTTGGAGACCACATCCGCGGAATATGTGTTCCCGATGCATATGTGGCAGGATTATTCCCACATCCCGGTTTATAAGAATAAAATATGGAATCCGGGGATGGCGGAGCGTGTGGTGGAAATCACACATGAAAATCAGGTTTTCCTGATTGAGGAAAAGTAGTGTTAACGCTTGACTCATAGGAAAAAAGTGCGTTATACTGAATAAGTTATAGAAGATAGAAAGGCAGGGGTATTTATGGCAGTATTTGGATGGTTTGTACATTATGTGTTAATAATGGTAATTCTTGCAGCTGTTGCAGTTGCTGGAGTATTTGCTGGCAGAAAATGGGCAGAGAAAAGCAAAGCGAAAAAAGACACTGCAGCTTCCGGAAATGCCGGAAAAGAATAATGCCGTCGTGACCCTGCAAAAAGACAGGGCATGAAATAGTTTATACAACGTTGGAGGAACTTGTCGTGAAGAAGTTTTATGGAGAAAATGAATTGCGCAGAATGTATCTTGAGTTTTTTGAAAGCAAGGGACATCTTGCGATGAAGAGTTTTTCATTGGTACCACACAATGATAACAGTTTACTATTGATCAATGCAGGTATGGCACCGCTTAAGCCATATTTCACAGGTCAGGAAATACCGCCGAGGAGAAGAGTGACCACATGTCAGAAATGTATCCGTACCGGCGATATTGAGAATGTCGGTAAGACAGCACGTCACCTGACATTTTTTGAGATGCTTGGCAATTTCTCATTTGGTGATTACTTTAAACATGAAGCAATCCACTGGTCATGGGAGTTTTTGACACAGGTTCTCGGCCTTGAGGAGGACAGACTGTATCCGTCTATTTATGGGGAAGATGATGAGGCATTTGAGATCTGGAACAAAGAAGTAGGTGTTCCGGCAGAGAAGATCACAAGATTTTACCGTGATCCGGAGACCGGAGAATGTGATAACTTCTGGGAGCATGGCGCTGGTCCTTGCGGTCCTTGTTCAGAGATCTATTATGACCGTGGAGAGAAATATGGCTGCGGCAGACCGGACTGTAAAGTAGGCTGTGACTGTGACCGTTTCATGGAGGTATGGAACAACGTATTTACCCAGTTCGAGGGCGACGGTAAGGGCGGTTACACAGAGCTTGCGCAGAAAAACATTGATACCGGTATGGGATTAGAGCGTCTGGCTGTTGTGATGCAGGATGTAGATTCCGTATTTGATATTGATACCATGAAAGCGATCCGCGACAAGGTATGTGAGATGTCCGGCAAAAAGTATCAGGTAGATGCATTAGATGATGTGTCCATCCGTCTGATTACCGATCATATCCGTTCTGCAACGTTTATGATCTCCGATGGTATCATGCCTTCAAATGAGGGACGCGGTTATGTACTCCGCCGTATCATCCGCCGCGCGGCAAGACACGGAAGAATGCTTGGCATTGACGGTATCTTCATGGCGAAACTGGCTGCTACCGTAATCAATGAGAGCAAGGATGGTTATCCGGAACTTGAAGAGAAAAAAGATTTTATCTTTAAAGTATTATCCCAGGAAGAAGAAAAATTTGGAAAAACGATCGATCAGGGACTTTCCATCCTTTCTGATATGGAAAAACAGATGGAAGCAGACGGCGTAAAGGTTCTTTCCGGTGAGAATGCATTTAAACTTTATGATACTTATGGATTCCCGATGGATCTGACACAGGAGATCCTCGAAGAAAAAGGATTTTCTGTCGATGAAGAGGGATTTAAAAAGGCGATGGAAGTACAGCGTACCACAGCGAGAAAAGCCCGCAAAGTGACAAACTACATGGGCGCTGATGAGACAGTATATGAGTCTGTCGATCCTTCTGTTACCACAGAGTTTGTAGGCTATGATTCCTTAAACTGCAAGTCAAAAATTACCGTACTTACCACAGAGACGGAGATCGTTGAGGCATTATCCGATGGAGAGGTTGGAACCGTGATCGTAGAACAGACTCCATTCTATGCTACCATGGGTGGACAGCAGGGAGATAAGGGTATCATCCGCACTGCAGCCGGAGAATTCCAGGTAGAGGATACGATCAAATTACTCGGCGGAAAAGTAGGACATGTCGGAAAGATGATCTCCGGTATGATGAAAACAGGAGATGAGGCAGATCTTTCGGTAGATGCAGCACTCCGTGCAAAGATCTGTAAGAACCATTCCGCAACACATTTACTGCAGAAAGCATTGCGTGAAGTATTAGGAACCCACGTAGAGCAGGCAGGTTCCTATCAGGATGGCGAGCGTACCCGTTTCGATTTCAGTCATTTTGCAGCCATGACACCGGAGGAACTTGAAAAAGTAGAGAAGATCGTTAATGATAAGATCGCAGAGGCAATTCCGGTACGCACAGATGTGATGACTGTAGATGAGGCGAAAAAGACAGGAGCCATGGCGTTATTTGGCGAAAAATACGGAGAGACTGTCCGTGTGGTATCCATGGGAGATTTTTCCAAAGAATTCTGTGGTGGTACTCATGTAAAGAATACATCCGAAATAGCAGCATTCAAAATCATCTCTGAAAATGGTGTTGCAGCAGGCGTCCGCAGAATCGAGGCACTGACCGGAGACAACGTATTTGCTTACTATCGCAATTTAGAGAAAGAACTTTTAGAGGCAGCGAAAGCGGCAAAGGCAACACCGGCGACATTAACAGAGAAAATCGAGCATATGCAGGCAGAGATCAAAGCACTGACCAGCGAAAACGAGTCCTTAAAGAGCAAAGCAGCAAAAGAGGCGCTTGGAGATGTCATGGATCAGATTGTGGAAGTAAAAGGTGTGAAATTACTTGCTTCTGCCGTAGACGGTGTAGATATGAACGGTCTGCGTGATCTTGGAGACCAGTTAAAAGAACAGCTTGGTGAAGGTGTGATCGTACTTGCTTCTTCCTGTGAAGGAAAAGTAAATCTGATCGTTATGGCAACTGATGCAGCAATGAAACAGGGAGCGCATGCAGGAAACCTGATCAAGAGCATTGCAGGCAAAGTCGGCGGTGGCGGCGGCGGACGTCCAAATATGGCACAGGCGGGAGGCAAAAATCCGGCTGGTATTTTGGAGGCGATCGCAGAGGCAAAAACAGCACTTGAGGCACAGCTTTCCTAAAAGCTGTTTAGCATGATTGTCCCGCAACTGAAGAATCACGGAAGATGACAGCTTTTTAGCTATGGAGGCAAAAGATGGATAAAGAAATGGAATTTAAAAATAAGAGTATTAAAGAAAAGGTAAACGGAAGCTTTGAAATGATCATAGTTTTATATGTGGTCAGCGTGGCGTTTGCAGTATTTTTAATGTTTGCAGTAAAAATTGTTCCGTCTGCAACAGAGTATTTTGTGCTTGCCGGAGGTATTGTTGTGCTTGCGATTATAACGGTCTGCAGTATTCTGGCAACATTGAAACGCGCTAAGATGCTGATACACTATATTGTAGAACCGGTCAGGGAACTAAGCAGTGTGGCAGAAAAAATCTCTGGTGGAGAACTTGATATTGAAATTGCTTATCAGTCGGAGGATGAGATCGGAGAACTTGCAGAAGATTTTCGCAAAACAGCAAATACGCTGCAACGGATTATAGGAGATCTTAATCATATTCTGGATGCATTTGCAAAAGGTGATTATACGGTAAAATCCGGATGCAGGGATGCTTATGTGGGAGAATTTGATACGGTGCATGCAAAACTGATTGCAACAACAGAACATGTTAGTGATGCTTTAAAATCAATCCGTGAATCTTCGAATCAGGTGGCACAGGGATCCGACCAGCTTGCAGTCAGCGCACAGGATCTTGCCAAAAATGCAACGGATCAGGCAGTGGCCGTTGATTCTTTAGCACAGAGCGTTTCAGAAATCACAGAACAGATTCTTGGAACAAGTAAGTCGATTGATATTGTACATGATAAAGCGAAAGACGTTGGAACAACAGCAGCGGTAAGCCAGCAGAAGATGACAGAACTGACAGAGGCAATGGAGCGTATTTCCGTGACATCCAAGGAAATCGGACAGGTTATCGAAGAAATTGAGAGTATTGCATCACAGACAAATCTGTTGTCCTTAAATGCATCTATTGAGGCAGCAAGAGCCGGTGAGGCAGGAAAAGGATTTGCAGTTGTTGCAGAGCAGATCCGTATGCTTGCTGAGAGCAGTGCAAATTCTGCAGATACGTCAAAACAGCTTTTGACAGAGAACCAGAATGAAGTAGAACACGGTAATCAGGTGACACAGCAGACGGCAGAATCTCTGACGGATGTTCTGAACGAACTGGATGCTATTGTGGGTGAGGTAGCAACGATCCGTACGGCATCTGATCGTGAGGCAGCCTTTGTAAAAGAGATCGAAGACAGCACGAAACAAATCAGCGACGCAATCCAGAGCAACTCTGCAGCATCGGAAGAAACATCTGCTACCAGTGAAGAACTTTCTGCAGAAGCAGATTCCTTAGAGGGCCTTGTAGAGCGTTTTAAACTGCGTTAAATGTTTGTTTAATACAGAGGAGAGAAAATGCAGATGAAAATAAAGGAAAAGATGATTGCTGTGGTTATGGCATTTGCAATGATGTTTACGTTTATTTTTGCAGGTGAAAGCAGTGAAGTAATCGCTGCTGCGAAAACAAAAGCATTAGAGATAAATGTTGATTTTGCCAGGAATGCAGCAAGTGGAGATGACAGCGGGATATATGTAAAGAGCCTGATTTCCAATAAAAAAATTACTTTTGGAAAGACTTATGTATTTCAGACAAAAATTTATGTGCCAGCCGTTTATATGAAAACTGGAAGAATATGGGTAAAACCTGCAGTTAATTTTTTTACAGGCAAAAATGGCGATACATATGCCGGAATGGCACAGTCTTCGAAAGAAGGATATTCTTATGATAAGAATTCGAAAGAAGTAAAAAAATATGGTGATTTTTATGTTGTCAATGTGAAAATATCATTGGATAACTGTGACAGGATTTCTGCATCAAAGGGAAGTGTGTATGGACATCTGTTCATCTCTGGTTTTAATAAGGCATATAAGGGAAGTATTTATGTTGATGATGTGACACTTACTGTAGATAAGAAATCAGTTGTAAAGCAAAATTATGAGAATGGAAAAAACAGTGGTTGCTGGTATTATCTTAACAGATCAGAAAAGGAATATACACCTGCTGTTGTTTCATTTTCAGGAAAGACATTGGATGTGACTAAGACATCGCTTACTATAAAAAAGGGTAAAAAAGCGACGATCAAAGCCACTGCAATGCCAAAAACAAAAATAACATATCAGTCTAAGAACAAGAAAGTCGCTACAGTAAACAGTAAAGGTGTTGTCCGGGGCATTCGGAAAGGAAAGACAACCATTCTTGTCACAGCGAATGGGAAAACTGTTAAAGTTCAGATTACCGTAAAATAATTTCAAATAAAAATCTGAAATTATTTCAAAAATAGGTTGACGAACCGGGAAAATATGTTATAATGCTATATAGTGCAATAAATATTACCCAAACAGTTGAATATGCACAATACGCAACTGGAGGGAGGTTAGGTGTGAGATAATGTCTAGTGTAATTGTAAAAGAAAACGAGACTTTAGATAGCGCTTTACGTCGTTTCAAGAGAAACTGCGCAAAAGCAGGTATCCAGCAGGAGATTCGTAAAAGAGAACACTACGAGAAACCAAGCGTAAAACGTAAGAAAAAATCTGAAGCAGCTAGAAAAAGAAAATACAACTAATAATTAGTTGTAATGCAAAAAGACTACCGCATGTGTGGTAGTCTTTTTTTTCTCTGAGTGAGGTTATTTACCAGATATATTTTATTGCGATAATAAGTCTATTCGTAAGGTGGATAATCTTTAGAAATATCGTGGAGCAAAGGGCATAGTATTGCAGAAATGCATAAATATGTTTATAATATGAGAAAAGATGTATGAAATACGAATTTAAGATAGAGACAGAATATACGAAATGAGTAGAATGGAGATGATATTTTATGATTAATTTAAAAAACTGCCGGGTAATTATCCGTGAACAGAAAAAAAACAGTGTACTTGCAGACACGGTAATTCTTGGTCATAATCTGCTGACAAATATCATCAAAGTGCGGGCGAGTGCGATGGCATATCGCCCGAAAGAACCAGTGGGACTGCTTGTTTTTCTGGAGAACAAAATATATTCTTATTTAGGTACCGTACAGGGGGCGGTGATCGCAAACGAAATGTCGATTGCGCTATACGATGAAGAACAGAAAAAAGGCAGAAAATTTGAGCGTTATGAGATTGAAGCATCTGGCAAGATCGAAGGTGTCAGGATAAAAAATAACATGATAACGCTCCATAAGCCGATACCGGTTACCATCAAAAATATGAGCGCAAATGGTGTACTGTTTAAAGGAATTTCCGGCTGTCTGGACGTTGGAATGCAGCTACAGCTTTATATGGATGTAACTGATTCAGGAATGCGTTATGAGTATAAAGTGGTTCGTAAGCAGAACAGCAATCCGGAGACCGAAGAGTATGGTTGTAAAATGGTTGCAAAAAAGAAATAGCAGCCATGAGAAATTATTTTGAAAAGATACGAAAAAAGGAACCGTAAAATATGAAAAACAGTTAACAAACTGAAAAATTCATATTTTCACGGTTCTTTTTTAATTAATAACCGAAAGATTCTCCAATCAAAAGTACTTTGATACGTCCTTTGATTCCACTTCTTCTGGTGATGACAACCTGATTACAGATACAGTCCGGAGAAAGACAGTCTGCGCAGGCACCGGTTATGGCACAAGGTGTTTTTTTGTCAAGACGGATACAGTTTTGTGCTGTGGCAACATTATGTACACGGCTCAGGGCCTCGTCTACATTTGCGGCAATTTTATTCATTCCAGCTAAAATAACAACAGTTTCCGGACCATAGATCAGTGCGGCAACACGGTTTCCGGTTCCATCGATGTTGACAAGCTCGCCACCGGTTGTGATTGCATTGGTACTCATAAAATATGCGTCGTGATACATTTTTTTTGTTTCATCTGGTGTTTTTGCGGTTGAGCGGTCGATCAGATGGATGGAAGGATCATGGCGGAGCGCTGTCAGCATGCCGGTCTCCTCTAAGGTCATGGAGCCGCCGAAAGATACGGTCTGCCCATCTTTTAAGAATGAAAATGCAAGTTTTTCTGCGTCTTCTACGGTCGGGCAGTAGTAGCCTTCCATCTGGCGTTTTTCAAGGTTTTTGATCACTGTTGCAGCAAGTGTTTCATGGTATTTGCTTTTGATTGTATCCATACATGTACTCCTTTTTATCGTATTTGACATTGGATCGCACTTTGGCAGTCTCAATGTCACTGTGTGCTTCTTTTAGTATAGCACATATTCTTGACTTTTGGGACAGGATAGATAAAATAAAAGAGTTGGAAATGGAGGAATACTATGAGTAAAAACCTGAAAAAGATGATTTCATATTATAAGCCGTATCTGGGAGTGTTCTGGGCAGATATGTTTTTTGCAACGGTATCTGCGGCGGTCGCGCTTGTGATCCCGCTTGTGATCCGTTATGTGACATCTACATTAATCTATATGGAACCGCAGGCGATTTTAGGACAGATCCGTTGGATTGCGCTTATGTTATTCGCACTGGTGGCGGTAGACTGTTACAGCCGTTTTTTTATTGCAAATCAGGGGCATGTGATGGGCGCTAAAATCGAGTATGACATGCGTGCGGAGATTTTTGCACATTTTCAGAAGCTGTCATTTTCCTTTTATGATGATCAGAAGGTTGGGCAGCTGATGTCCCGTATTACGACGGATTTATTTGATATCACAGAACTGATGCACCATGGACCGGAAAACATTATCCTTTCCCTGATCAAAATTATTGGTGCGTTCGTGATCTTAATGAGTATTAAACCGGCACTTGCACTTGCCGCATTTGCAGTGCTGCCGTTCATGTTTCTGTTTGCCTATTACATGAACGGAAAAATGCGACGTGCGTTTCGCAGCAACCGCGAGCGGATCGCCGATATCAATGCACAGATCGAGGATAATTTGTCCGGGATCCGTGTGGTAAAGTCATTTGCGAATGAGGATATCGAAAAAGAAAAATTCCGTCAGGGAAACGAAGGCTTTCTGCGCGCAAAAAAGAACAGTTATTATTATATGGGAAGTTTCTCGGCAGGACTTGGTACTTTTACGACCCTGATCCAGGTAAATGTCATACTTGCGGGTGTCATTCTGATCGCAAAGGGAAGTGTGGATATCAGTGATCTGGTCACATTTTTGCTTTATATCAGCGTGTTTACAGAGCCGGTGCGGACACTAATTGATTTTACGGAACAGTTTCAGAACGGATATACCGGGTTTGAACGTTTTCAGGAGATCATGGCGATCGAACCGGATATTGCAGATAAAGAGGATGCAAAAGAGCTGGTCAATGTCAAAGGCGATATCAGCTTTGAGGATGTATCTTTCCAGTATGAGGAAAATACGGAATGTGTGTTAAATCATATTAACCTGAACGTTCCGGCGGGGGCTTATATGGCACTTGTGGGGTCGTCAGGAGCCGGAAAGAGTACACTGTGTTCACTGATTCCGAGGTTTTATGATGTGACGGCAGGAGCAGTTAAGATTGATGGCTGCGATGTCCGGGATATCAGGTTAAAGAGCCTGCGCGACCATATCGGTATCGTACAGCAGGATGTGTATCTGTTTGTCGGAACCGTTTTTGATAATATCCGTTATGGAAAACCGGATGCAACACGTGAGGAAGTGATTGAAGCGGCGAAAAATGCCAATGCACACGATTTTATCATGTCGCTGCCAAATGGGTATGAAACAGATATCGGACAGCGGGGAATCAAGCTTTCCGGCGGGCAGAAACAGCGTTTGTCCATTGCAAGGGTATTTTTAAAGAATCCACCGATCCTGATCTTTGATGAGGCGACGAGTGCACTTGACAATGAAAGTGAGAAAGTCGTGCAGGATTCTCTGGAAAAACTGGCAAAGAATCGTACAACATTTGTGATCGCACACCGGCTTTCCACAATCAAAAATGCACAGCGAATCCTGGTTTTGACGGAGGAGGGCATTGCGGAGGAAGGAACGCATGAGGAACTGTTAGAAAAAGGCGGTGTGTATGAAAAACTGTATCAGATGCAGTTTCATAAATAAGAGTGCTGTGTAGAAGAGAAGTGTATAGCGTAAAATATAAAAGTTTCATGAAATCCATGCAAAAATTTGCAAAAGAGGAAAAACTAGAGTAAAATAGTAGTGTTTGTGAAGGGAGAGATAAGACAATGACAAAAATTGATATTATATCTGGTTTCCTTGGAGCCGGAAAAACAACATTTATTAAAAAAATGATCGAGGAAGTTTTTAAGGGCGAGAAGATCGTTCTGATTGAGAACGAATTTGGTGAAGTCGGCATTGACGGAGGATTTTTAAAGGATGCAGGAATTGAGATCACAGAGATGAATTCCGGATGCATCTGCTGTTCCTTAGTAGGCGATTTTGGTAAAAACTTACATGAAGTCATCGAGAAGTTCCATCCGGACCGTATTTTGATCGAGCCGTCCGGTGTTGGTAAATTATCCGATGTTATGAAATCTGTCATCGACGTGGAAAAAGACGAGGATGTCAAATTAAACGGACTGATCACGGTTGTAAATGCATTAAAGGCAAGCAAACAGATGAAAGCATTTGGTGAATTTTTCAACAACCAGATCGAATATGCGACAACGGTTGTCTTAAGCAGAAGCCAGAAGGCAACACCAGAGCAGTTAGAGCTGTGTGTAAAACAGATCCAGGCATTAAATCCGAAAGCTGCTGTTATCACAACTCCATGGGATGAGATCAAAGGCGAGCAGATCTTAAAAGTAGTGGAGGGACAGGACTCTCTGGAAGTAAAACTTCTCGCAGAGCAGCATGCAAAAGAGGAAGCTTTAGAACATGAGCATGAGCATCATCATGACCACGACCATGAGGAGCATGACGAGAACTGCACCTGTGGCTGCCATGATCATGACCATGATCACGAAGAACATGAACATCACCATGACCATGATCACGACCACGATCATGAGGAGCATGACGAAAACTGCACCTGCGGCTGTCATGATCACGATCATCATCACCATCATCATGCAGATGAGGTATTTACAAGCTGGGGCAAGGAGACGCCTCATAAGTTTACAAAAGAGCAGATTGAGGAAGTGTTAAAGACACTCTGCGAGACAGACGACTACGGCGAGATCCTTCGTGCAAAAGGTATGGTAGCCGATGTGAATGGTTCCTGGATCTACTTTGACATGGTTCCGGGTGAGTACGAGATCCGTGAGGGAGAGCCAGATTATACCGGAAGACTCTGTGTGATTGGTACACATATTGACGAACACAGATTAGAGGAACTGTTTGGAATCGCGTAAAAGCGGGAAAAAGTTACTCAGGAATGGAGATTTATATGAACGAAATACCAGTATATTTATTTACCGGTTTTATGGACAGCGGCAAGACGACTCTGGTGAAGGAGACGTTATTTGATGATGGTTTCACTGAGGGTGGAAGAAGTGTTGTGATCTGCTGTGAGGATGGAGATGTTGAATATGACAAGGAGGAGCTAAAAAAAATCAATGCCAGACTTGTCATGGTAGAAAATGAAGAGGATTTTACCGAAGAGTTTTTAAACAAAGTGCAGACGGAATATCTGCCGGAGCAGGTGTTTATCGAATACAACGGTACCTGGGGAATGGGAACACTGATGGATATGGCACTCCCGAAACACTGGGTGATCGTACAGCAGTTAGCGACTGTGGATGCGACAACGTTTGACATGTATCTTGCAAATATGCGTACCATGGTAATGGAGCAGTTATTTCAGGCAGATGTCGTGATCTTTAACCGCTGTGATGACAGCACGGACAAAGGCAAATGCCGCCGTAATGTCAAGGCACAGAACCGCAAGGCACAGCTCGTCTTCGAGCGTGAGGACGGCAGCTTGGATGAACGTCCGGAGGAACTTCCGTTTGATCTTTCTGCGGATGTGATCGAGATCACTGATGCAGACTATGCAATCTGGTACATGGACTGTATGGATAATCCGAAAAAATATGAGGGCAAAAAAGTATCTTTCCTGGCATTGGTATACAATCCGGAAAAACTTAAAAAAGGAGTGTTTGTGCCGGGACGTTTTGCGATGACATGCTGCATCGAGGATGTGACATTTATCGGATTTAAGTGTAAATATGTGGATGAGGACAAGATCCCGCACAAATCCTGGATCAATATCACTGCGGAAGTGCATGTGGAATTTGCGAGAGAGTATAAGGGAAAAGGACCGGTACTTTATCCGGTATCCATCGAACCGGCAGAAAAACCGGAAGATGAGCTGGTATATTTCTCGTAAACCGGATATGTTCTGCATGCGTAAGCTGGGAAGAATAATCGCTGCTGGTCACACTTGGAGATGTGAACAGCAACAAATAGATGCATAGGAAAAGGACAGAAGTTGGAATCCGAAGAATCCAGTTTCTGTCCTTTTAAAATTTTTAGTAATCAGATATTATTTTTTGTGTTCTTGTTTTTCTTTGAGCCTATTCTTCCTTGATTCCATGTTCACGCATATACTCACCAATCTTTTTATCGGAACCTAAGATATGATTGATCAGCCAGCCGGACAAAAAATTGATCAGGTCAATCAGATATTCCTGCTGATTGTCATCCATTTCGTCCAAATCTGTTAAATCAACCTCAACAAGACGTTCCACGAAGGCAGTATGTGCACGTTTCTGAGCACTGATTTCCGGATAATGGATGCGTTCCATGAGATTTTCTTCATCACGGAAATGAAATTCTGTATAGTCTTTTAATTCTACAAGCAGGTGCATGATCTCATCATATTTGTCATGCAGAAGTTCTGCGTGAATCAGATCGTTGGTATCGTGAATGATCTCAAACAGCCGTCGGTGCTCAGTATCAATTAACTCAACGCCGGTTTTGTATTTTTCGCAAAATGCAAATGGATCTTCTTCATCAGCAGAAATAGAAGACATTTTTCCGATCATCGTATCACTGCTTAAGATATGCCGGTATAACCAGCGAGCCAGATAAGCCAGCAGGTCGTTTAGGGATTGCCTTGCTGCTTCCGGGGAAGAAGTATCCAGAGCAAAAGTGTTGATTTTTTTTGTAAATGCTTCATGTTCTTTTTTTTGGATCGGAAGCTCAGGATCATGAATATGCTCCATGTAAGCTTCCTCATGGGCGAAATGTGTTGCAGCGTAATTTTTCAATCCGGAAACCAGATTCTTGGAGATAACAGAGATATCTGAACTTTCTTTTGAAAGGTCAATCGCTTCATTTATCATCTGAAATAACCGACGATGCTCATTATCAATCTCGTCAATTCCAATTAAATAGTCGTCTGTAAATTTATACATTATAAAATCCTCCATTCCGTGGTAAATACCACTTTTCTTTTGAATAAAAATATGGATTTCCCAGCCCATAATTATATTTATGGAGTTATATGGGATAATACATCAACATTATAACATGAATCCGTGTGAGAAAAAAGTAAATAAAAAAGAAAATAAAAAATGTGTTGACAAAATCACTTTAATATATTAAAGTATACCCATAAAGAAAAACCGTTGAGAAAGAGTAGTAAGCATTTTTTGATATTACAGAGAGCTGCAGGTGGTGGGATTGCAGTATGGATGGATTTGCTGAATGGACTTTTGAGGGCGGCCTGAACAGGATTTAGTAGGCGCCGCCGGGAACCGGACCCGTTACCCATCCGGCATGTATGGTTGTACATGAAGTGAGTGGACTTTTCAGTCAATATGAGTGGTACCGCGATAATAGATACTATTACCGTCTCAGGCAAGAACCTGAGACGGTTTTTTAATGTAAAATTCATTTACATTGTAAACGAAAGTTTGCATGATGACGAATTCCACCTCTCGAAACGGCTTTTTCCAAATTTAAAATCTGGAGGGAACAAGTGCGAAAAATAGAATTTTTCGCACACAGGATTTGTGCTTATGCACAAACCTGTAATGCGCAGAGAACGGCGCAGAAAGGGGAAAGAAATGAAAAGAAAAATGATGGCAGCAGTATTAATAATGGCAATGACAGCAGGTGTGCTTGGTGGATGTGGAAACAGCACGGGAAATAATGCGAAAACAGACACAAATGCACAGAATAATGCAAATACCGCAGAAATAAAAGAGAATGCCAATGCGGATGTGACAGAGATCGCCAATGCAGATGGCACGGTATATAAAGTTGGTATCGTCCAGTATGTAGATGATGCTTCCTTAAACCAGATCGAGAAGGCGATCGAGGCAGAGCTTGATGCAAAAGGTGCAGAACTTGGTGTGACATTCGATTATGCAGATTATACCTATAATGGTCAGGCAGATTCCTCTACCTTAAATCAGATCGCAACGGATCTGGTTGCAGAAAAAGTGGATGTGATCATCCCGATCGCAACACCGGCAGCCATGATCATGCAGAATGCGACAGAGGACAATCAGATCCCGGTTGTATTCTCCGCAGTATCAGATCCGGTCAGCGCAGGACTTGTCGCAGATTTAAATGCACCTGGTGCAAATATCACAGGTACATCCGATGCACTTGACACCACGGCTGTTATGAAACTGATCACGGCAGCCAACCCGGATGTAAAGAAAATCGGACTGTTATATGATAAGAGCCAGGATTCCTCAAAAGTGCCGGTTGCAGATGCAATCGCTTACTGTGAGGAAAACGGTATTGAATATATTGAAAAGACAGGAACCACCAATGCAGAGGTATCTGCAGCAGCAGATGCGCTTGTAGCAGAAGGGGTAGATGCAGTATTCACACCGACCGATAACACAATCATGACAGCCGAGCTTGCAATCTTTGAAAAGTTTGCAGATGCAAAGATCCCGCACTATACAGGAGCTGATTCCTTCGCGTTAAACGGAGCATTCTTAGGATATGGCGTCAATTATACAGAGCTTGGAACTGCAACGGCAGATATGGCAGCAGACATCCTTGTAAATGGTGCTGATCCTGCAGCAACAGCAGTCCGCACATTAGACAGTGGTATCGTGACTGTCAACACGGAGACAGCTGCAGCTGTTGGCATTGATGACAGTGTATTTAAAGATATGTGTGAGGAATTAAAAGAAGTTACAACCGCAGAAGAATTTGAATAAAAGCGGAATAGAAGAAAAACGGAACCGGAGGGGATTATGGGTTCGATCATTACACTTTCCATTGTACAGAGCGCATTAGAACTTGGATTTATCTATGCACTGGTTGCGCTTGCATTATTTGTATCATTTTCCATATTAGATATCGCGGATCTGTCAACAGACGGCTGCTTTACATTAGGCTGTGCAGTCTGTGCGACGGTGACGCTTGCCGGACATCCGGTGTTAGGACTGTTTGCGGCGGCGGCAGCAGGAGTTGTATCGGGATTCGTTACTGCATTTTTACAGACCAGAATGGGTATTCAGTCCATCTTAGCTGGAATCATCGTAAATACAGGATTATACACGATCAACATTGCGGTGATGGGTTTTGCATCCAATATCAATCTTTTTTCCTGTGACACGGTTTTTTCATGGGCGAAAGATCATATCGGGGGAACCTGGTATAAACTGATCGTTGCAGCTGTATTTGTTGTGATTGTCGGTGTGATACTGGCATGGTTTTTAAATACGAGACTGGGACTTTCCATCCGTGCGACCGGCGATAACCCGGATATGGTAAGGGCATCAAGTATCAATACCGGACTTATGATCACGATCGGACTTTGTGTGGCAAATGCCATGACCGGACTTTCCGGCGGACTGCTCGCACAGTATCAGAAATCCTGTGATATCAATCTTGGAACGGGAATGGTAACGATCGCACTTGCGAGTCTGATCATCGGGGAGTCGATCATCGGAAAAGGCGGTGTGTTAAAGCGTGTGATCGGCGTGGTATTAGGAAGCTGCCTGTACCGCTTTATCGTAGCGATTGCTTTAAGATTAAATGTTCCGGCAGAATGTTTAAAACTGGTATCATCACTTATCGTTGCATTTGCGATCGCACTGCCTTATCTGAAAAAGCAGGCAGCGTTTATGAAACAGCGCCGCCTTGCAAAGGCAGAAAACCAGTTATATATGGAACAGATCCAGAAACAGAACCAGAAGAAGGAGGAACCGTGATGTTAATTATGAAAAATGTCAGCAAGACCTTCAATCCGGGAACTGTCAATGAAAAATGCGCATTAAAAAATCTGAATCTGGAATTGAAGGATGGCGACTTTGCAACAATTATCGGAAGCAATGGAGCAGGTAAATCTACATTATTTAATGCAATCACCGGAGCATTTTTTATCGACCGGGGACTTATTGTGTTAGATGGGGAGGATATCACTTACCAGAAAGAACATGTGCGGAGCAAGGTGATTGGTCATTTGTTTCAGGATCCTTTAAAGGGAACCGCGCCGCATATGACGATCGAGGAAAATATGGCACTTGCCTATCTTCGCGCCAAAACCTCAAAAAATGCATATTTCAGCCGTATCAATGCGGCGGATAAAGCAAAATTCAGGGAGCACCTTGCACTGCTTGATATGGGGTTAGAGGATCGCATGAAGCAGCCGGTAGGACTCCTTTCCGGAGGACAGCGCCAGGCACTGACGCTTCTTATGGCGACGATGGTCACACCAAAGATCCTGCTGTTAGATGAGCATACGGCGGCATTGGATCCGGCAACCGCAAAAAAAGTGCTCGACCTGACCAGACAGATCGTTGCAGAGAGAAAGATCACCTGCCTTATGGTAACCCACAATATGCACCAGGCATTAGAACTTGGAAACCGTACCCTGATGATGGATTCCGGAAATATCATCTTAGATGTGAGCGGAGAAAAACGTGCGGGCATGACGGTGGAGGATCTGTTAGAGCAGTTTGCGGTCTGTGCCGGAAAGCGTTTGGACAATGACAGGATCCTGTTTTCGCAGGCGGAATGATGGTTAGTCAACGACAGGATCCTGTTTTCACAGGCAGAATAAGGGAAAAATAGGATTTTTTGCAGGATCTGGCAGTAATAATTTGAGAAAAAACAGAACTAATTGAGAAAAAATAGAGGAAAGCCGTTGAAATTTAACGTGTTTTCCTTTATTATGTTAAAGTATGAAAATAAATACTTTGACGGGCATGTTGATGTATATAAAAATGTTAGGAGGAGACCATGTATCCAATCGTAAGAAGAGAAAAACTGGCAGATAAGATTTATCTTATGGATGTCAAAGCACCTCGTGTGGCACAGTACTGTGAGCCGGGGCAGTTTGTAATTGTAAAGATTGATGAGGAGGGCGAGCGTATTCCGCTTACCATTTGTGATTATGACAGGGAAGCAGGTACGATCACGATCGTATTCCAGACTGTCGGAGCATCTACAGAGCGTATGGCATATTTACAGGAAGGAGATGCATTCCAGGATTTTGTAGGCCCGCTTGGATGTGCATCTGACCTGATTGACGAAGATATTGAAGAATTAAAGAAAAAGAAGATCCTTTTCGTTGCCGGAGGTGTTGGTACAGCACCGGTATATCCGCAGGTAAAATGGCTGCATGAGCACGGTGTGGACTGTGATGTGATCATGGGATCTAAGACAAAAGATCTGTTGATCTTAGTAGACCAGATGAAAGAAGTTGCGACAAATCTCTATGTGACGACCGATGATGGTTCTTATGGATTCCACGGTATGGGAACTAATCAGTTACAGGAACTCTGGGATGCAGGAAAACGCTATGATCACTGTGTAGCGATCGGACCGATGATCATGATGAAATTCGTATGTAAGCTGACAAAAGAGCTTGGAATCCCGACCGTTGTTTCCATGAACCCGATCATGGTAGACGGAACCGGAATGTGCGGTGCATGTCGTCTGATAGTAGGCGGGGAAGTAAAATTTGCCTGCGTGGACGGACCGGAGTTTGACGGGCATCAGGTTGATTTTGACCAGGCGATGAAACGTCAGGCACAGTACAAGACAGAAGAGGGAAGAGCGATGTTAAAACTGCAGGAAGGTGATACACATCACGGCGGCTGTGGCAACTGTCAGTAGGGTTGAGCGTTTGAAAAGGAGATAGAGAGAATGGACGTATTAAATAGAGTACCGGTTCGCGAGCAGGAACCACAGGTTCGTGCGGCTAACTTTGAAGAGGTATGTTTAGGATATAACGAGGAAGAGGCAAAAGCTGAGGCAGCACGCTGCTTAAACTGTAAAAATGCGCAGTGTATGAAGGGCTGTCCGGTATCTATCAATATCCCGGCATTTATCGCACAGGTAAAGGAAGGAAACTTTGAGGAGGCATATCACATTATCAGTCAGTCTTCCGCACTTCCGGCAGTCTGCGGACGTGTCTGCCCACAGGAGAGCCAGTGTGAAGGAAAATGTATCCGTGGTATCAAAGGAGAACCGGTTTCCATCGGTAAATTAGAGCGTTTTGTTGCTGACTACGCATTAGAGCATGACATTAAACCAGTTGGCGCAGAGAAGACAAACGGACACAAAGTTGCTGTAATCGGATCTGGTCCGGCAGGACTGACATGTGCTGGTGACCTTGCAAAATTAGGATATGAAGTAACTGTATTTGAAGCACTCCATGAACTGGGCGGTGTATTAGTATATGGTATTCCTGAGTTCCGTCTTCCAAAACAGAAAGTTGTTGCAAAAGAGATTGAGAAAGTAAAAGAACTCGGAGTAAAATTTGAGACAAACGTTGTCATCGGTAAATCTACAACTATCGATCAATTGATCGAGGAAGAAGGATTTGAGGCAGTATTTATCGGATCTGGAGCAGGACTTCCAAAATTCATGGGAATCCCGGGAGAAAATGCAAACGGTGTATTCTCTGCAAATGAATACTTGACAAGAAGCAACTTGATGAAAGCGTTTGATGAATCTTATGATACCCCAATCGCTGCAGGAACAAAAGTTGCTGTCATCGGTGGTGGTAACGTTGCGATGGATGCTGCAAGAACAGCTCTTCGCCTTGGTGCAGAAGTACATATCGTATATCGTAGAAGTGAAGAAGAACTTCCTGCCAGAGTAGAAGAAGTACACCATGCAAAAGAAGAAGGAATCATCTTTGATCTTCTTACAAATCCAAAAGAAATTTTAGTAGATGAAAATGGATGGGTAAAAGGTATGGTATGCGTGAAGATGGAATTAGGAGAACCAGATGCTTCCGGTAGAAGACGTCCGGTAGAAGTAGAAGGATCTGAATTTACAATGGATCTTGATACTGTGATCATGTCTCTTGGTACATCTCCAAACCCACTGATCTCTTCTACAACAGAAGGACTGGAAGTAAATAAATGGAAATGTATCGTTGCAGAAGAAGAGAACGGTAAGACAACAAAAGAGGGTGTCTATGCCGGAGGAGATGCTGTAACAGGTGCAGCAACTGTTATCCTTGCAATGGGTGCGGGAAAAGCAGGAGCAAAAGGTATTCACGAATACTTAAGCAATAAATAAAAGATAGTATTATCGTTGTTTCAGGGAAGAACTGAGAGAGGAAATATCTCAGTCAGATCTGATGTGACAAAAAAGGACTGCCGTATATGACTGAAACGGAAGTCCTTTTTTTCGCCGGAATAATAGGAGAAAAGAAATAAGATAGAGCACTGTCTTGTACAGAGCAGGGAGATGAACATGAAAATTACAATTATTACTGTTGGGAAATTAAAGGAAAAATATTTGAAAGATGCAATCGCCGAGTATACAAAGCGGCTGAGCAAATCATGCAAATTGGAGATTATCGAAGTGGCTGATGAGAAAACACCCGATCAGGCAAGCGTATTGGTAGAAAATGGAATTCGCAGAAAAGAAGGTGAACGTATTTTAAAGCATATAAAAGAAGGTGCCTATGTGATTACTTTGGAAATCAATGGGAAATTGTTATCTTCCGAAGAATTTTCCGAAAAAATCGAACAACTTGGAATTCAAGGGAAAAGCCATATTATTTTTGTGATTGGAGGCTCGATTGGACTTAGCGAAGAAGTTTTAGAAAAGTCCGATTATGCATTGAGTTTCTCCAAAATGACTTTTCCGCATCAACTGATGCGTGTTATTTTGCTGGAACAGATTTATCGTGCATATCGGATTATAGAAGGAGCACCGTATCATAAG
>ENA-ORUL01000919-ORUL01000919.1-human-gut-metagenome-genome-assembly--contig:-NODE-919-length-22809-cov-3.970247_pt1 | contig 22809 bp, 18 predicted proteins | sample MGYA00242084_ERZ509219 | MGnify/ENA primary metagenome ERZ509219 (study PRJEB26280, sample SAMEA2338792) | human gut metagenome | biome: human gut; feature: human-associated habitat; material: faeces...
TTTGGTTTTGGACGCTGCTCTGACCAGGCATCCATGCACATCCGCCGCGGACGTAAGGATATTGAAGAATACACTACCATTCCGATTGTCGGTGAGATTCCGGCACGCAAAGATTCGGAAGGAGACGATGCGATTGTAGTAAGTGACAGCAGAAACGACCGTATCTCCGAAGCTTTCCGTATGCTCCGTGTCGATCTGAACTTCATAGCGAAAGAAGCCCGTGTCTTGATGTTCACCTCTACCTTGTCCGGCGAAGGAAAATCATTTGTCTCCCGCAATCTGGCGGTTGCTTTAGCCATTTCCGGAAAGAAAGTCATATTACTCGACACAGACCTGCGCAAACACACTCAAAGTAAATTGGCGGGAGTAAACAGGAAAGAAGGATTAAGTACCTATCTGTCCGGTCTGAATTCAAATCCGGACACTCTGATAACCGTCGGAGCTTTCCATCCCCAAGTCGATACCATCTTTGCGGGAATCATTCCTCCCAATCCGGCAGAACTGCTGATGAATGAACGTTTTGATCAGCTGATCGACGAACTGAAGAAACGGTATGATTACATCATCTTGGATAATGTCCCCGCTTTGGTGGTGGCAGATGCGGCCATCGTCAGCCGTGTGACAGATCTCACAATCTATGTTATTCGTGACGGAGTGTTAGACCGCCGTTACTTGCCCGAACTGGAACGCTTGCATCAGGACGGCAAATTCAAGAACATGTGTATCGTGTTGAATGACAGTCAGGTAGAAAAGAAGAAGTACGGCTACGGTTACGGAAAAGGTTATGGATATGGCTACGGTTATGGCTACGGCTATGGACATATAAGTGGATATTATTCAGAGGAAAATAAAGATAAAAAGTAGATAAAGTTAGGAAATCCAAGAAAGAATTAGTTCTTTTGTAGGACGAAACGATAGCTATATAAAATGAGGTTAATACAGTTTACATATAGAGGAGACGATTGGAGGTTAGCTTTGCCTGTTAATTTGCAGGAAGTCAATCTGTTGGTTGGCAAAAATGCGGTAGGCAAATCTAAGACTGTTCGTGCATTGGGGAATGTGTTGCTTTATTTGATGCAGTTGTCCGAACGAATTTCTGTATCAGATATATTCCGGTGTAAGCTTCTTTTTGAAGACAAGGACGGTTTTATTAGCTATGAGTTTCAGCTGAGCAAGTCAAATGTTGTTTACGAGTCACTGACAGCAAATGGTGAAACCCGGTTGTACCGGAATGAGAGTGAGACTCATTTATGTGGTGAACCCATTAATCCTCCTTCCAACAAACTCACGCTTCATGTTCGTCGTGATGTATTGCAATATCCATTCATTGAAAAGATAATGCTATGGGCGGAACATGCATGTGGATTGTGTTTCAATGAGATAGAAATAGGTGGCGACAATGATATGCCTTTTTATATATTAGGTCAGAGACAGACTCTTTTTGAAATGGTAAAGTCCCTGCCCGAAGAATCAATTCAGCAAGTTGTCAGTCAGGCACATGGTCTTGGTTATCCTATTCTGCAAATCGAACTGTTGGAGCATGGAAGTAATCTGAAAATGGTATTGTTCCACGAAGAAAATGTGAAGAGTCCGATTTTTGGTTCATTGATGTCCAAAGGAATGTATCGTGCTCTCTATCTTCTTATCTATGCGCAATATATGTCTGTTCGTGAATATCCTTCTTTATTGTTGATTGATGATTTGTGTGAAGGACTCGATTATGAACGTTCAACAAAGTTGGGTAAATACCTTTTTGATTTCTGTGCAAAGCATGATATACAGTTGATAGCTACATCTAATGATACATTTCTGATGGATGTAGTCGATTTGAAATATTGGAATATACTTCAGCGTGAAGGAAGTGACGTCACTTCCATTGATATCATAAAGAATCCGGAACTGTTCAACGATTTTGCATTTACAGGTCTGAGCAATTTTGATTTCTTTTCTTCCGATTATATTGCTCGGAAGATGAAAGGGCATAATGAATAAACGTAAAGTTGCCGTATTTGTAGAAGGACAGGCAGAATATGTCTTTGTCCGTGATTTTTTGTGCAGATGGTACGATTATGATTCTACTCTTTTGGGAATAGAATGTTTTTCTCTTCGTTCCGATCTTTATAATTCAGAACCATACCCATTTGGTGATCGTAAAAGCGTCAATTACTATCAGATAGTAAATGTAGGCAATGACAGGAGTGTACTCAGCAAAATGTTGAAAGAAGCTCCTCGTTTGCAAAATGCCGGTTTTCATCAAATCATAGGATTAAGTGATATGTACAGCGATCTTTATCATGTACAAACAAAGGAAAGATGCATTGATGTTGCTGTGAATCAGAAATTGATAGATGAATGTCAAAATAGCCTTAATGCGTCTTCACAGAGGGATTTATTAAGTTATCATTTTGCTATAATGGAGGTTGAAGCATGGATCTTAGGGATGTATCAGTTTCTTCAACAGATTGATTCAAGTCTGACTCCGCAATTCATCATGTCAAGATTACAAATTGATATTACTGCCGATCCGGAAATATCCTTTTATCATCCGGCTAAAGTCCTGGATGAGATATATCGTCTGGCAGGGAGACAATACGGTAAACACCTTAACGAAATAGCTTCCATAACTTCGCAGTTCAGTAAAGATGATTATGCCCGTTTGCTTGCATCCGGTCATTGCAAATCATTCAACGAATTTATAAAAGACCTTGTTGCTGAATAGCGAACCAACTATCAATTATATTTTTATTTATGTCACAAGAATCTCGCGTAAGGAAATCCTTGCTTAACGCGCGTGTCAATCTTATTTTTTATTTCCTGACTCTAGCATTATCTTTCTTTTCTCGAAAGATATTTCTTGATACGTTAGGAGCGGATTTTGTCGGATTGACAGGCACATTGCAAAATCTGTTAGGTTTCCTCAATTTGGCAGAATTGGGTATTGGCAGTGCTATTGGTTACGTACTTTATAAGCCGTTATTCGATCACGACGAAACAAAGATCAATGAGATTATTTCTGTATTTGGCTACTTATACCGTTGGATAGGAAAAATTATATTGATAGCCGGATGTATATTGGCTTGTTTTCTTCCGCTTATATTCCCCAATACAGAGTTTGATTTAGGACTTATTTTCTTTGCTTATTTTTCTTTTCTCGCTTCTTCTTTAATTGGTTACTTTGCTAACTATAAACAGACTTTGTTGGGAGCTGACCAGAAGAATTATGTAGTTACTGCTTATTTTCAGACGGCCACTATTATAAAAACAATCATTCAAATGGCTTTAGCCTATTATACAATGTTTTACTATTTGTGGGTGATTGTTGAACTCTCTTTTGGTATTATCTATTCCTTTATATTGAATTGGAAAATAAATCAGGTATATCCGTGGTTGAGATCAGAAGTTAGTCAGGGAAGGATTCTTTTTAAGAAGTATCCGGAGGTGATGAAATACACGAAGCAATTGTTTGTACATCAAATTGCAAACTTTGTGCAATTTCAATTATCACCATTTTTTGTTTACGCATTTACTTCATTACAAATCGTAACATATTATGGAAATTATACTTTAGTAATAGATAAATTGAGTTTGTTAATGAATAGCTTCTTAAACAGTACAAGTGCTGGGATTGGAAATCTTATTGCAGAAGGTAATAGGAAAAAGATAATTGAAGTTTTTTGGGAATTAACGTCTATTCGTTTTTGGTTTGCCGGATTAATTGTAATTCCTATTTTTTATTTAATGGATTCATTTATAATTATATGGTTAGGGGAACAGTATGTGCTTAGTAGGATAACTCTTTATCTAATCCTTTTTAATATTTTTATTAGATTGACACAAGGTACAATAGGACAATTTTTATATGGATATGGATTATTTCGTGATGTATGGTCCTCAATTATTCAAACAATTATATTTATTATAGTAGCAATTATAGGGGGATATTATTGGTCTTTAAACGGTATTATATTTGCAAATTGTTTTAGTTTAATTGTTATTTTATGTGGATGGAAACCTTACTATCTGTATAAGAAAGGATTTGACGCTTCTTTATTACAATATTGGATTAAATGGCTTAAGTGTTGTTTTCCTTTAATGATTGCATTTTTGGGCATTAGATCTGTGAGAATAGGACTAAGTGTTAACAATCCGAAGAGCATATTAGATTGGTCTCTTGACGGATTTATGATAGTAATTACTTATTCACTATTGTCAACAGTTGCCATGACTCTAATTTTTAAAGAATTTAGATTTTTTCTTTTCCGTATTTTAAAAATAAAAAAATAATGAAAGCTATTTTAATTTTGAAAGAAATAATATATTTGCTCTTCAATCGAATACCTCGGTATTTTGTTGGAAAGTATTTATTTCACAATTTAGTAAAAGTTCATTGGGGCAGAGGTTTAAATAATTTTGGTGATTGCCTATCTCCATATATATTGAAACACTATGGATTGATGCCAGTTTATGTAACATCTTATGTAAAATCAGATATAATTTTAGCAGGATCTATATTGCAATGGATTCCCAATAATTTTTCAGGATATATTATCGGTACAGGCGGAGATGAAAAAAAATACGATTTTCCTAATGCTACAATTTTGGCAGTAAGAGGAAAGATGACTCTATCCAATTTGAAACAAAGAAAAGAAGATATTAGATTAGGAGATCCTGGAATTTTAATGCCTTTAATTTTTAATGAAGATGTTGACCGCATTTATCGTCTTGGGGTTATAGCTCATTTTGTTGATATGGATTCACCTAAATTGACCTTATGGCAACAAAAATTCAGTAATGATACTCTATTTATAAATGTTTTAAAAGATCCTAAAGATGTAATTACCAATATAAGAAAATGTGATGCAATTGCATCATCTTCATTGCATGGATTGATAATCGCTGATTCTTATGGCATACCCAATATCCGATTTGTTGATCGTAATACAATGCCAACAACTTTTTATGACTATAAGTTTAAAGATTATTATTCTTCTCTTGGGATTAATGAAGAGTTTATAGAAATAACAGGTTTGGAAGATGAGGACTTTTTAATTGCTAAAACGACATTAAAGCCCATTGAAAAAATTCGCGATATGCAAGAAAATCTTAACCGATTAATGTTGAAAGTAGCAGCAAAGTTTAATTGTTAGAAATTCACTTAAATAATAGAAATGCATATTCTTCAAATAGCTTCCGGTAATTTCTTTTCTACTTATGGAGGTGGGCAGGTTTATGTTAGAAATATTATTGATGAAATGAATAAGCAACAATGCTTGCTTACTATATTTTCTTTTCTCAATAATTCTATTGGCATAAGCAAGAAATCTTATAAGGCTATTGATTTGTATGAAATTGGCAATATAGAGAAAGAAGAACTACAACAATTGATACAAGCTATCCAACCTGATATCATTCATGCTCATAGTCAGAAAGCTTTAATGTGTACCATTGGACAGGCCTTACATATACCTGTTGTTGTAACGTCCCATCATGGTGGAATAGTTTGTCCTGCGGGAACATTGTTAAACTTCAAGGACGAAATTTGTAATGTTTCAGTATCTCATACAAACTGCCTGCCATGTGTATTACGGAATGTTCGGAGTGGGAAGTATTGGTATCCATTTATGAAACAGTTATCAATGGAGCAATATATTTCTTTAGGGGAGAAATTGCAGGCTAAGCCTTTTATCCCTTTTATTACTCCTATTGGACAGTCTGCGTTATATATAAATTGTAAACAAAAAGAATGGCAAAGCATTGTAGAAGGATGTACCCGCATGATAGCTCCTTGTCATGCGATTAAAGAAGCGATGATACGCAATGGGTTGGATGAAAAAAAGATTATAGTAATTCCACATGGTATTCCTCTACCTTCCAATGTCTCTTCTCTCTCTTCTATCGGAAATGAGTGTGTTAAGTTTTTCTATGTAGGACGTATTTGTTATGTAAAAGGTATTCATGTCTTGCTGCAAGCTTTTAACAGCTTGGCAGAAGGTAATGTGGAATTACATTTGATAGGTGGTGCGGGTAATAAGGGAGAACGCAGATATATGGCTCAATTACAGAGAAAATATAAAAAAGATTCCCGTATTATTTGGCATGGAAAAGTTGAACCAGAACAAGTGTTTGATGAGATAAAAAATCTGCATGTTTTAGTATTACCCTCTATTTGTTTAGAAATCTTTGGGTTAAATATCTCCGAAGCATTAGCTATGGGAAAATCTGTGTTAGCAACAAGATGCGGAGGTGCGGAAATGCAAATTGAAAATGGAGTGAACGGATGGTTGGTGGAGCCTAATGATGCGAAAGCCTTAAAAGCTAAGATGGAAGATATCATCAATGACGTTTCAATTATTCCTTCAATGGAGATGTCAGGAAGAAAAAGTGTAATATCTATTGAAGAACATTGCAAGACTTTAGTAAACTTATATAAAGAGAGTAAATTGTGAAAAAGAAGAAACTTCTCATTGATGTAAATTCCATAGTTCCTTATTATGTGTCAGGCAAGGTAAATGGCATAGGGCGTACTACATTGGAATTGCTACAAGCATTGGCAGATATAGATAATTTACCTTTTGAGATAGAATTGTATTCACAAAACATGAAAGGCATTGGTGGACGTAATACAGGATTACCTTTCAGTTATTCACATCTATATTTGCCGTATCGGGAGAAATGGAATAAGATACTATCAAAATTTCCAATACGTGAATGGTTTACCGGATATGATATAATGCACATACCTCATAACTTTGAATATGTACATCGTCCGGAAAAATGTATAGTAACGATTCATGATGCTATGTTTTTTTCTTATCCGGAAGATTTTTTAGGTCATGGCTATGCTCGTAAACATTATCCTTTGCTTGCACAAAAAAGTAAGGCTGTCATAACATGCAGTGAAAACTCCAAAAAAGAAATCGTGGAATATATGCATGTAGATGAAAACAAGGTTTATGTTTGTCCTTGGGGAGTTGATCATCAATTGTTCAGACCTCGAACGAATATATCTAATAAATATACACAAAATAGACCTTTCTTTTTATCTGTATCATGTGACATTGGACGTAAAAATACAATTTCAGTGTTGAGGGCTTATGAAATCTTCTTAAAACATCATCCTGAACATGATTTGATTCTAGTATGGAGAAACCCGCCTATGGATATTGTCGAAAGATTCAGTAAAGATGAAATGAAGAATAAAATTCATTTTATTTCAGACATTGAAAATAAAGAATTGGGTGAACTATATTCAAGTGCTAGCGCAACATTTTTTCCTTCTAAGTATGAAGGATTTGGATTACCGATATTAGAATCTATGGCGTCAGGAACTCCAGTTATTACTTGCCGTAACAGTTCCTTATCTGAAGTGGGGGGAGAAGCAGCTATCTATGTTTCTCCGGAAGATATACAATCTATGAGTGAATGGATGGAGCGATTTGAAAACGAATCTATAGATATTTTGTCATTAAAAGAATTAAGCATGGCACAAGCTTCCAAATTTACATGGGAGATATGTGCAAATAAAACATTGGAGGTATATAAACAATGTTTGGAATTGTAAAAGATGTAATTAGACTACTACGAATAGGAATAATTCGTATGATGGCTTCAGTGAGGTCCGATATATTTACAATTTTATCAGGCTCTAAAGTTTTGATTGTGGCTCCTCATCCTGATGATGAAATAATCGGTTGTGCCGGATTGATGCAGTCTTTGTTAAAAGCGGGTAAAGAAGTTCATATAGTAATACTTACAGGCGGTGAAGGCTCCCATAAGGGATGTTGTTCCAAATCAAATTCAGAACTAATAGAAGCTCGTAGAGATTTGGCTGCTAAAGCAAACAAACAAATAGGAATTACTAAAGAAAACCTCTATTTTTTGCATTATCAAGATGGAAACATCCATTATGAGTATCAGGAAACAGAAAAATTGGCTGATTTAATAAAAGGTGTTCAACCTAATTCAATTTTTGTTCCTCATAAGGGAGAGGGATGGAATGATCATTTACAAGTTAGAAATATGATACAAAAGCTAATAAAGAATAACAGTGATATTCGACTTTATGAATACTGTGTGTGGTTTTGGTATTATAACACTTGGAATATAGATTGGAAGAATGCTTTTACCCTTTCTATGACAAAAGCGGAGCATTTGCTAAAGAACCAAGCTATTGATACATATATATTACCTAAAGCTCCTTGTGGAAATCCGTGGAGTGGTGTATTACCGAAAGTTTTTATTAAAGCTGCCCGTTGGAATAAAGAACTATATTTCAGGATAAGATGAGAATGAAGAAGACATCTAATAGTGCCATAATTATAGGTGACTCCACCAATAATACATTAAGTATTGTCCGTAGTTTGGGTGAGGCTAATATCGAACAGACTTTAATCCTTAAATGTGATGAAGATGTTTGTTTTGTAGCTGAAAGCAAGTACCTTAAAAACAGTTCTGTATATCGTATAACTGTGATTGAAGATTGCATGCCGATATTAGAACAATTGAAGAAAGATACGGGCAAAAAAAGATATTTGATTTGTAGCTTTGACGAAGCGGCGGTTTTCATTGATGAAAATGAGCCTATACTAGCTTCTTTCTTTTATACGCCAGCACGAGGGAAACAGATTGGGGATTTATTTAATAAAGATAAGCAATGTAAGCTTGCGAATGAATGCGGATTGGTTGTTCCTAAATCACAAAATTTTCATAGAACAGAACATCTTGATGATTTGGTATTGGATTATCCCATTTTGCTGAAACCTTTAAATAGTACCAAAGGTGAGAAAAGTGACATTCATATTTGCAACAATAAAATAGAGATGGAGAAAGCTCTGTTGGCGGAGAGTCATTGTTCTGATTTTATTTTGCAAGAGTTTATAGAAAAAGAATATGAAATAGATTGTATTGGAGTAAGAACTGAAAGAGAAATGTATTTGGCAGGAGGAATAAGAAAAATTAGACATTATCCTGAATTAATAGGAGCGGGTGCGTATGGCTTGTTCCAACCTATTAAAGAATATGATATTAATATTTCAGGCGTAGAGAAATTCTTAGAACGAGCTAATTATTATGGTCCTTTTAGTGTGGAATTCCTTCATAAAGGAAATAAAAACTATTTCATGGAAATAAATTTCAGGAATGAAGGTCTAGCTTATGCTGCAACAGCTTCTGGAGCCAACCTTCATGCTTTGTATGTAAATCCGGATATGGAGATTGATAGAAAACAAATCCGTAAGGTGTATATGATGAATTATTCCATTGATTTTCTTTATGTTAAGAATGGAGCGTTATCACTGTCGACGTGGATCCGTGATTTATTGAGGACACGTTGTTTCATAAATATTAATTTAAAAGATCTGAATCCTACAATTTGTTATTATAGAAACAAAATAAGAACGAAAATTCAGGCTTTTAGGGAACGTCGGTAGATATTAATATTACATGGATTCTATCCGCAAAATATGTTAAAATACAACGCTTGCTATATTTTCTTGCTATATTCGCACAATAGTTTATCTAAAGACTAAGTGATGGCAACAATACAGATTAAAAATATAGGTCCGATTACTGATACAGGGATAATACCTTTGACTTCAGTTATGTTAGTGATTGGTAAACAAAGTTCCGGTAAAAGTACATTTCTGAAGATTTTATGTTTTTGTAGATGGATGGAAAAACTGATTATGGTATCTGATGAAGAAGCTATATCTCAATATACACATAATCTGAAATTCCTGAAAAGCATGAAACAGTTTCATCGGTTTAATGACTCTTATTTTTCATCTGCAAGTTCTATCCGTTATGAAGGCGATACAATCACAATCACGATGGAGAATATTCTCAGTGATGTGAAGATTCTGCGGAAACCGGAGTTTGAAACAGTCAGGTATAATACTAAACTAAGTTTCATTCCTTCGGAACGTAATTTGGTGTCTGTAATTAGAAATATAGATCAATCGTATCGGTCTGCGGAAAGTGATGTGCTGTTCAATTATATTTTTGAATGGGGGGAAGCGAAAGATTCCTATACGGCAGAACATCCTAAGCGATTGTCGTTTACAGACAATATAGAATATATCAATGATGGTGGAAACGATTTGGTCCGACTGATTAATGAGAATAAGATGATACCGGCTTATTATGCTTCCAGTGGCGTGCAGTCTGCCATGCCGTTAGATGTAATGGCTGATTATTTCACCGGTCTTGTGGGTAAAAATGCAAGTGTCAGTAAACACGACTTGGCAAACACATTGGCAAGGTATTTGGGCAAAGATAAGGAACTGACTAATGAAATGCTTAAAAGCATATCAAATAAGATGAAATATCAGTCGGTTCAATTATTTATTGAAGAACCGGAGCAGAATCTTTATCCGGATTCGCAGAGGAATCTTACTATCAATCTGGTTTGTGCTTTGAAACAGGCCATGCCTAAAGGTAGGGGAGATAGTATGTTGGTTATGACTACACACAGCCCTTATATACTTTCCACTTTGAATGTTCTTATAGCCGAGGCGTATGCGATGGACGCGAAGCCAAAGTCTGACAAATTGCGGAATATAGTAAATAAAGAGTGTTTATTCCCTTTATCTGCTTATTCTGCCTATTATATTCAGGAAGATGGCAAGTTTGCGGATATTATAGACAAGGATATTACGATGATTAGCGGAAATGAATTGGACGGGGTTTCCGATTGGGTGGATGACAAGATAGCTCGGATAAATGCAGTGCTTTATGGCGAAGATTAAAATGAAGCAACATGCCAACACTTATGAGGTACTGACTAATGCCGGTTTTACTCCCTCGCAACCTTTGCAATACCGTAAAGTTTTAGCTACATCTGAACAAGGACGTAAATATACGCTTGAAGTATCAAATAATCAAAAAACGACTTTGTTTAATGTGGATGGTTATATCATTACGAAAGGACAGAAATGCGATAAACTGATTCTGGTCGATAAAAATGAAGAAGGTGATGATGAAATCTGGAACGAAATATTTGTTGAATTGAAAGGGAAAGATGTTTCTCATGCGATAGACCAAATACGTGAGACCTTAAAAAATCCTTTGTTTGCTCATCCGAGTAATAAAATTATAAAAGCAAGAATTGTAGCGGCTTCCTTTCCTGCTAATAAGTCAAATCCTATTATGGAAAAAGCAAAAAAAGAATTTGCAGCGTCTCCCTATTTTTGCGAATTACGGGGAATGAAGAACGGTCAAAAAGATAAAATATAACTTCATATAATAATCTTATTTTTTTAGGATAGCGTTCCTGCATTTAATTATTCATCTTCTGTGAAAATTTTAATAACTATACCGTGCCTTCTTACCGGAGGCACGGAGATACAAACATTGAATCTTGTACGTGCATTGGTACAGGGGGGACATCAGGTTATAGTAGCCTGTTACTTTGAATATACTCTGGCAATGGTACAATGCTATCAGGATAATGGTAGTAAAGTAATTTGTTTAAGCCCGGATGGTACACGAATAGGAGGCTGGAAAGGTATCCTGTTTTTATTTAAGGGCCTAAGGGAAGTCTTAAAAAATGAGAGACCGGATATTGCCCATGTACAATATATGGCTCCGGGAGCTATCCCCCTTTTTCTTTTACGGTTGTTGGGCATGAAGAATATTATTGCCACCACACATACGGCAGCAGATATTTATCCAAATCTTCGTTTGATACACTTTGTTCAAAAGTACTGTGTGCGTGTGTTCACCTGTATCACTATGCGTGCGGAAAAGTCTTTTTTCGGGAGTGCAGAACTCTATAACTCAAGCACAATATTGAAAAAACGAAATCATTTCACCATTTACAATGCCTTGCCACCTTATATTCATATTCGCGAGGAACAGAAACCTTTTTCTGACGGACAAATCACATTAGGAGTAGTTAGCCGTTTGGAACGGATTAAAGGGATGGATTTGGTTGTCCCCGCATTTGCCAAATTGAAAAAACAATATGCGGACATTCGGCTATTAGTGGTGGGGGACGGTTCGCAAAGGAGTATAATGCAAGAACAGGCGATAGAACTGGGAGTGAATGATAGTGTTGAATGGATGGGACGACAGGAACAGTCTTGTCTGCAATCATTGTATGACCGGATTGATATTCTCTTAATGCCATCACGTAGTGAGGGATTTGGATTGACTGCTATTGAAGGTATGGCTCGCGGTTGCGTGGTAGTGGCTTCAGATACCGGAGGATTGCCGGAAGTTGTAAAAGATGGAGAAACAGGACTTTTGCATCAGGTAGAAGATGTCGAAGATATGACTGCCAAAATACAATCCTTATTGGAAAGCAGGATGAGGACTATCCAGCTTTCCCGAAATTCAGTTTCGTATGTATCACAATTCAGTTTTGCGAAATATGCCACGGCATTTTGTAACTTATACGAACGTATAAAACATATAAATTGATTTATCCGGATGTATCTATTGAATTATTTTTATTTCATTATTATCACAGGCTTTGGCATTAAGTTTCTGTTTCAGCGTGCAGGAAAAGTGCGCCACCCTTTAAATAAGGAGCAAATGCTTAGTTTCGATGGTCCGGAGTTGTTTTGGACGTTAACTTTCTCTACCGGCTTGTTAGCGCTTTCTGCTCCGGGAGCACTCGACTTGATGGCTATCCGGCTTTTAGTACTTGAAAGCCTTTGTTTGATAGGTTTGTTTGTGGTGAAACGGAAACCGGTATGGAGTGCGGTGAGTATTTTCTATTTGCTTTATATCGCTTGGTTACTGATAGGACTTTCTTATTCTCCTGCTCCTTCCTATGGCTTCCGGATTATTCTGAAATATCTGTACCCATTGTGTATTATGCTGTTTGCTTCGGCTGTGGTACGTGACGGGGAAGTGTTTCTAAAAGCGGGATTGTATGCTCGATGGGTAGCGGTAGTTTGCCTTATTTTTGCTGTGGTTCCAGGAATAGGTATTCTCGTACCCGGTGTGTTCTGGTATAGTACCGCTAGTGCTATTCACTTCATTTCTATGTGTATATTTTCGTTGGCTCTTTTTTACCATAGTGGACATAAGAAGATCAATTTCTATTTAGCTATATTATTTATGATTCCATGTATACTATGGGTATTTCGTACAAGTATTATGGGAACTACATTGGCTTTGATGGTCTTTTTCTTTTTTCGGTATAAACTGAAGTCTATACCTGTCATTGTTGGCTGTCTGTTTTTATTCATTATTACAATTTTCTTTATTCCAAGTATCAAAGAAAAGATGTTTTATAAAAATGATAATAAAAGTATCCAAACATTACGAAGTGGAGAGATTAGTATAGATGATATAAATAGTAATGGACGTTTTGCTATGTGGGAGTGGTCATTGAATAAGTTTTATCAGAATAGAGAGTTGTACGGAACAGGGACCGGAAATTTGCAAGAGACATTTTATGCATTAAGACATCCGTTTGGTACTATTAGAATATGTCATAATGATTATGTACAGATCTTATGTGATAATGGGATAATAGGAATTGCTCTTTTTGGGGGGAGTTTTTTGTTTCTGATTTTCCATTGTTTTAGCGTTTATCAAGATAAACGTTACGGAATAGCCGTGCATATCTGCGCTATTACAGCAGGAGCTTCTTCTGCCGGAACATTATTGACTATGTATACAGATAATGTGATTAATTATACAATGGCTACACTTTCTTATCCTTGCGGCTTTTATGGAATGATGTTGGGATTGATTGTAGGTACTAAAATGAAAAAAGATGTTGTTTAATACTCCTCAATATTTATTGTTTCTCCTGGTGATATTAGTTATGCTGTGGATAACTAATAAGTGGGCGGGGTTACTTTTTAGAAATACCTTGCTCTTAGTAGCATCCTATTATTTTTATGCCAATTTACATATAGGATTTGTTGGATTATTAGTTTATATCACTTTAGTTAATTATTTTGGGGGAATATGGATTATTAGTGAGCAGAAAAGAGGATCAAGTGGTAAAAAAGCAGTTGCGGTCAGTATTTTGCTATCATTATTGGTTTTGATTTTTTTCAAATATGCTTATTTCTTTAATGATTCTATTTTATTGCCGATAGGACTGTCTTTTTTCACTTTTCAAGCCCTGTCATATAGCATTGATATTTATCGTGGAAAAATAAAACCTGAAACTAGTTTTATTAATGTGGCATTATTTGTTGCATTTTTCCCAACATTACTTTCCGGTCCTATCGAAAGGGCAAGGAATCTGTTACCACAATTGCGAGAGAGGCTATTATTTAATGAAGATAATATTATAGCAGGAGCAAAATTATTTATATGGGGGCTTTTCAAGAAAGTTGTTATTGCAGACAGACTTGCAGAATATGTGAATATGATTTACGGTAATCCGGAGGCTCATACTGGAAGTACGCTAGCTATAACTGCTGTTTTTTACAGTTTTCAGATTTATGCTGATTTCAGTGGTTATGCCGATATGGCAATTGGTTCAGGTCGGATGATGGGGATTAAATTGATGGAGAACTTTAATCTTCCTTATTGCGTCAATTCTTTTAAAGAATTTTGGAGAAGATGGCATATTTCTTTAACCTCTTGGTTTACCGAATATGTATATATATCGATGGGAGGAAATCGCGTCAATAAAGCACGTTGGATCTTAAATATTTCTACGGTCTTTCTTTTAAGCGGAGTTTGGCATGGAGCTACCTATTCTTTCATTTTATGGGGAATGATTCATGCGTTACTCTATTTATTGGAGTATTATTGTGGTCCTAAACGTCCGAATATTATTTACCATTTGTATGTATTTATAATGATAACATTTGCCTGGATATTCTTCCGTATAGAAGATAGTGGTACTGCTTGGAATACGGTTGTGCATATCTGTACAAATTTAATCTCTCCTTTTTATTGGGGAAGTTCTATGTTTACTACTATGTTGACTATGGCTCTATTGCTTATTTTTATTTTGCGGGAGTATTTGTCTTATAAAGAAATAGGTAAGGAGAAGAGCAATTATGAAGTTATAATTCTATTATTGAGTATTGCTCTGTTTGGGGTAAGTAGTGAACAATTTGTTTATTTCCAATTTTGATACAAATGAAGAAAATTCTATTATGTTTTTGGTATATAATAGCGTTTATTGCTGTTGATAGGGGTTTGGGAATATTTATAAATGAAGGTTTGAATCGCTATTTTGGTCTCAATCAACATTCGGAAGTGCTGTTGATAGGGCATTCACATCTAATGTTAGCCACTGATAAAGCAAAATTAGAAACTGCATTGAATTGTAGAATTTCAAAATATTGCAGGGAAGGTGTTAATGTAGCTGACCGTTACCAGATGGTGAAACAATATCTTGAATCTCCTTACAGTGATTCTTTGAAAATAGTACTTTATGGCGTTGACCAGTTTATGTTTACAGGAACAGGATTAAGTAGCAATTCCTATAAATTATTTTATCCTTTTATGGACGAAAAAAATATTGATCAATATATTTATGATAATACAGACCGATACGACTATTGGCTACACAAGTTGTTTTGTTCCACTCGCTATTCTGATGCACTTCTTAATAGTTCGATAAGGGGATGGCGGCATGATTGGAGTAATTATAAAAGTGGATTCTTAAAGGTAGAGGATTTGAGAGAACAGATAACGAAAAGGCAACAAAGGCATATAGCTTTTGAACCGGAATTGATGAAAACTTTTGAACGAACTTTGCAATTATTGGTTGAAAAAAATATAAAAGTGATATTGGTGAATACTCCTATTGCGAATTTATTAAATCAATATGAACCAGAACAATATGAAAAGATAATAAGCTATTTCCATGATAAAGCGAAGAGTTCTCCTTTTATTTATTATTGGGATATGAATCCGGAGTATTCAGAGCGATATGAATTATTCTTTGATCCTATCCATTTAAATCCTCAAGGTCAAAAAGTGGCTAGTGACAAAATTATAGAATTGTTTGAATGTGATTTATGATATCAGTAGTAATACCTCTTTATAATAAAGAAAAACAAATAGCAAATACACTACATTCTGTATTGCGGCAGACTTTCCAAAATTTTGAAATTGTAGTAGTTGATGATGGTAGTACAGATAACAGTGTACAGGAAGTAGAGAAAGTGAACGACATTCGTATTCGAATTGTTCATCAAAAGAATGCAGGAGTCTCTGCTGCTCGTAATAAGGGGATTGAAGAAGCACGATATGATTTAATCGCTTTCCTTGATGCGGATGATAAATGGGATCAAGAGTACTTGCAAACTCAGTATGGATTATATGAAAAATATTCAGATTGCAGTGTTTATGCTTGTAATTATGTATTTCAGGACGTTAGTGGAATAATGAAAAATACGATAATTCGTAAGTTACCTTTTCAGGAAGAAGAAGGAATCTTGACTAATTATTTTGAAGTGGTAAGTTGCTCGCATTCTCCAATATGGACTTCTGCAATAATGGTTAAGAAAGAAGCTATACAGGCCGTAGGCGGCTTTCCTGTCGGTATAAAATCTGGAGAGGATTTGCTGACTTGGGCGCGATTGGCAATTCACAATAAAATAGCTTATTCCAAACGCCCTTTAGCCTATTATATTGAAACGGCTTCAGATACAGATGTTAGTAAAATAAAAATGAGGTCAGGAGGGGAAAAATATATATTGAATGAACTGTTACGTTTATATGCTGATATGAAAGAAGGAAGCTTTAAACAACAGTTTAAGGCATTCATTATAAAATGGTATAAAATTTACGCAGTGACTTTAATTGAAGTAGAGAAAGGACATCAGGCTATTAGCGTTGCATTCCATGCTGTTGTATTTGGAGGAACATTGAAGTCCTTTTTTCCTATAGTCTGTTTAGGTTTGTTGCCCAATAAACTTTCTCTTTATTTGTTTTATAAATTAAGATAATATGCATATTGTTTTTGTTTGCCGAGAATATCCACCTACTTTGCGAGGTGGAGGGATAGCTTCGTATATACATGAGATGGCTATAAATTTGATACGTCGGGCACATTCTGTTACAGTCATTTGTGCTTCTGATGATACACGTGTTTTCAGTGACCGGAAAGAGGATGGAATAAGAGTGATCCGGTTATCCGGTGGAGATTTTATATTACCACAAATAGAAAAATCTTCTTTAATCAAGAAAATGCGTTGTTTATATCGGTTTTTCTCTTACAGAAAGAAAATACTACGGCAGATAGAACAATTGAAAGACGTAGATATAATCGAAGTGGCAGAATATGGTGCAGAAGCATATTATTTGTCAAAGTGCCATGTACCGGTTGTTATCCGTCTTCATACACCAACTTTGCTTGACAGGAGTAATTTTAATATAAAGAAGTTCAATATTCGAACTTTTTATGATTATTGGATCGGTAAAAGGGAACTTTCTATTTTATCTCAATTTAAATATGTTACCTCTTGTTCTGCCAGTCTGAAAGATTGGTTTTTAAAATATGTTCCCGACATGACCGGCAATATAGAAGTCATATATAATCCTATCGAAATTTCAAAGTGGAAAACGGAGAAAATAGATTATGTCGAAAATTCAATCCTATATGTAGGAACCGTAATGGAAGGGAAAGGGGTTGGAGATTTAATCGAAGCTTGTCGTATATTGAGAGAACGAAATATTCCGGTGACTTTGAAGATTGTCGGGAAATGGGGGACTTATGCGATGAAGTTGCAAGGTTATGTGACAGACAATCATTTTGATTGGTGCTCTTTTGAAGGAAATTTACCTCGCGAAGAATTACAGAACCTCTATTCAAAAGCTAAAATATCTTGTTTCCCGTCGTGGTGGGAAAATATGCCTTTAGTTTGTTTGGAGGCTATGTTGGCGGGTAATGTAGTAATAGGTAGCCGAAATGGAGGAATGACTGAAATAGTAACAGATAAAAAAGATGGTTTTCTGATTGAACCTCATGCTCCGAAAGAATTGGCAGAGTGCATTTATAAAGCATTGATGATGAACAAAAACAGTGTGACTGAGATGAAAAAGAACGCATTGTACAAAATACAGGGGAAGTTCTCATTTGAAGCTGTAATGCAATTTATGGAAAACTATTATGTGAGTGTAATAAAAGATTATAAAAATGAAAAAGGTCCTTTGGGTTAATCCTTCTTTTTTAGACTATCGTATACCTTTGTATGATGAGTTGAATAAATTATATCAAAATAATTTTCATTTGATATATAGCAAGCAACGAGTACCTCAAAGATGCATTGACAAGATAGAAAGTGTTTTAAAAGGAAATGCTTTAGGTCTATTGACCGAAAAAAATGTATCTATTGGGAAAAAGGATGGTTTTGCAAATTCCGGAATATCTTTACCTTTTCCGAAGGGGCTGTATCGGTTAATTAAATCAGTAAAAGCTGATATTGTTATTGCAGAAGGCTTTTTCCAGTTTACCCCATGGGCTTTGGCGTATGCTATTTTTAATAGAAAACCTATACTGATAGCTTATGAACGCACTGCTCATACAGAGAGAAATTGTCCGGCATGGAGACGAATGTATCGGAAATTTGTTAATTTATTTGTAGATGGTTATGTTGTGAATGGAATTTTGACCAAACAATATTTGGTATCACAAGGAGTTTCTGAAAATGTGATCTTTACAGGAGCAATGTGCGCGGATAGTTTTCATCTGGCGGAAAAGGTAAAGATGATAAAACCCGAAGAACGATTGTTTTTTAAAAGGGAACTACATATCGAAAAGAAAGAAATTATATATTTATATGTTGGCCAATTAATCACTAGGAAAGGAGTTGCTTATTTATTGGATGCATGGAAAGAGCATATTTTGAGCCATCCTAATGACCATCTTCTAATTGTAGGAGAAGGTCCTTTGTTTGATGATTTCGTACAAGGATATGGCTTTATGAATTCTATATCTTTTGTTGGAAATATTGATTACTCTCGAATAAGTGAATATTATGCCGTTGCTGACGTCTTTGTGATTCCTACATTGGAAGATAATTGGAGCTTGGTTGTTCCGGAAGCAATGGCCTGTGGACTCCCTATTGCGTGTTCTGTATATAATGGGTGTCATCCGGAACTAGTACATGAAGGGAAGAATGGGGTGTTGTTTGATACCTTGAACAAGGCTTCTCTATTGTATGCTTTGTCTTATTTTCATTCAGTTGATTTGGAACTTTTTGGGAAAGAATCTATGAAAATTGAACAGAAATATAATCCACAGAATACAGCAAGAAATATATTTAAAGCCATTGAAACTGTGGCTGAAAAATAAAACCATATACCCTTAAACTTTTAATGAAAATTCTTCTCGTCCACAACAACTACGGTAAATATAGCGGTGAAGAGGCTGTGGTTGATAAAATGGCTTCAATGTTCCGTGAGCATGGACATGAAGTGTGTTTCTATCGCTTAACCACAGAAAGGAGTCGTGAGAGCTTATCCGGAAAGATAAAAGGTTTCCTTTGTGGCATTTATTCCCCATCAGGGGTGAAGGGCTTGCGGGAGATATTGGAACGGGAAAAGCCGGATGTTGTGAATGTACACAATCTTTATCCTTTCATTAGTCCTGCCGCTTTATTTGAATGTAAGAAGGCGAAAGTACCGGTAGTAATGACGGTTCACAATTTCCGTTTAATTTGTCCGACGGGGCTATTTATGCGTAATGGCAAGCCTTGTGAGGTTTGTCTAAAAAAGAGAAATGAGTGGAGCTGTATCCGATATAACTGTGAGCATTCCTATCTCAAATCTGTGGGATATACGTTACGAAATGTATACGCTCGCTGGACGGGGGCATATAAAGATAATGTAAATACATTTGCTTGTATTACGGAATTTCAGAGAGAGAAACTGATGGAAGCCGGATTTGATAAAAACAAAATAATAAAGAAGTATAATTTTGTCCCGGATGCTGACGCCGGTGTGAATGTGATGTTGGCAACGGATTTGCCCGAACGTTATGTTGTCTTTTACGGCAGAATTGGAGAAGAAAAGGGAATACGTATCCTGATGCAGATATGGGACAGAATCCAGGACATTCCGCTGGTGGTTATGGGCGGTGGTCCACTGGAAGAAGAATTCCGGGCTTGGGCAGAAACGAAGGACAATGTATTATTCTTGGGCTATACGCAGCACGACAAATGCCTCAGCATTGTGAAGAAGGCAGAGTTTGTTGTGTTCCCGAGTATTTGGTATGAAGGTTGCTCTATGGTGGAGATTGAGGCGGAAAGTCTTGGAAAAGGTCTTATTGCCACGGATCTGGGTTTTTCTGAGGAAGCTATCTACAATGGTGTGAATGGATTCAAAGTGCCTCTGGGAAGCGTAGATAGCTTTGAGCAGACTATTCGAAAGCTGTGGGCCGATCCGGATCAGATTGCCGTCATCGGGAAAAATGCAAGAATGGACTATGAAGCAAAGTATCTGCCAGAGGATAATTATCGGCAGCTTGAAAGAATTTATAATGTTGTAACGAAGGAGACATAAAATGCTGCTTCTGGAAAAAGTTTTTAAGGTAATTAATGAAAGCGGTTTGGATTACTGCATTCAGAATAAGTATGAGATGATGCCGGAAGAGATACCCTCTGACATCGATATGATGTATAGGAATGCCAACGAGAAAGATCTGGACAAGATCGTTCTGGATGTAGCAAAAGAGACGAGGTTGCTGATCACACAAAAGATTGTTCAAGACTATGGAGAATATACTTACATACTGTCATATCCAGCTCCAACAAAGTTTTTTCAACTCCAATTGGATTTTTATAGGGTGATCTCAAAAGGGAAGATACACAATGCACTATTGGCGGAGCATTTGCTTTCGAATAAAAGACTGTATAAAGGTATGTTCATCCCTGGCAGGTATGAAGAACTTAGATATATTATTCTTCGTAGAGCATTAAAAAACGATTTCTCAGAAGAACATCTGAGAAAAATGATGAGTCTCTATGTCGAGGCGGATTTACGTGTACTATCCGAGGATTTTGGGCAGAAGACTTCAGAAATTATTGCTGATATGATTCGGACAGAGAATGCAGCCCTCTTTGATGATAATTACAATACAATCCTTAATTCTGTAAAAGCATTGAGCAGAAAGAATTTCCGCTTGCTGGACAAAATTAAGAGAAATGCGTTTATATTATCAAACTATCCATCTAAAAGAGTTCTCCATAAATGTGGACTGTCTGTTGCATTTTTGTCACCGGATGGGGCTGGTAAGTCTACTGTAATAAGTGGAATCCAAGTAACGTGTTCGGGTAGCTTTTATGGCATTGAGAATTACTATTTCCGGCCACACCTGTTCAAAAATCTGGGGCACTATAATAAACTGAATCCTTCTGAGGAAGCAACATCAAACGAAAATCCGCATGATGTGGTAGTTCACGGGAAATGCAAATCACTTCTCAGATTTCTCTTCTACAATTTGGACTTTATCTTAGGAACTATATTAAAAGTTGATGTGGATAAGATGAAAAAGAAGCTGGTTATATTTGACCGCTATTACTATGACTATTTTGTCGATATGAAGCGGTATAGATATTCTATCAGTTCCAAATGGGCCTGGTGCTTCCGATACATCATTCCAAGACCTGACTTGGTCTTTGTTTTGGATGCGCCAAGTGACATTATTTATGCCAGAAAGCAAGAACTGACGATTGAAGAGATAGAAAGACAGCGTGCAGAGTTCAAAAAGCTGAAAGACAAGTACGTGAATATGATTGTGATTGATACCTCCAAACAGAAAGAAGATGTTATTGCAGAGGTAACAGGGCATATTCTGAAGAAACAGGAAAAAAATACAAGGAAGATCATGAAGGGTTGAGGCTTGAGGAGGAGTAGCGTTGTCTAAAATATTATTGTCTGCATATGCATGTGAGCCGAATAAAGGCTCTGAACCAGAAGTGGGATGGCAATGGGCAGTTAATATTGCCAGAAAACACGAAGTATGGATTCTGACGAAAGAAAATAACAGACATACGATAGACGAAAACAGAGCTGTCGCTTCAGAGGATATTCCTTGGGATAATATGAACTTCCTATATGTGCATTTGCCCAAATGGATGGTGTTTTGGAAAAAAGGCAATCGCGGCATGCGGCTATACTATTATTTATGGGCAAAAAAAGCGTATAAAATTGCAAAGGAGCTTCATAAGGCAGTAAAATTTGATATTGTACATAGTGTAACATTTGTTTCTTTAACACAGCCGTGTTTCTTATATAAGCTGGACGCACCTTTTGTGTGGACCGTTGCTGGCGGAGAAAACATCAACCCGGTTATAGGATATCAAATGGCCTTTAAGGAAAAAATGTATGAGCTTATAAGGTCTCTGGGACAGTATAAAGCAAAGCATTCGCCCAGAATTAGAGCTGCGGTAAAAAAGGCATCACTTATAATGGCGACAACAGGAGAAACAGAAGCTTTGATCCCGGAGGAATACCACGATAAGGTTGTAGTTACATCTGCCATTGGAATTGATAAAGTCAGACCAATGAAACGGCAAACCAATGCGGATACAGTGAATGTTCTCCTAAGCGGAAAGTTTGTGTACTTAAAAGGTGTTAGGATTGGTGTTGATGCAATTCTGAAACTTGTGAATCATTATGACAATGTTCAATTTACAATTCTGGGAAATGGACCATATGAAAGTGAATACAAGAATAGTTGCATCAAATACATAGGTAAAAAAATCCGTTTCGTTGATAAAGTGCCACATGAGAAAATAACCGAATTTTACAAGGAACACGATTTTCTCATTAATACTGCACTGCGAGACTCTGGTTGCTTGGTTGCTATGGAGGCAATGAGTATCGGTTTACCAATTGCATGCTTAAATACCGGAGGCGTCAAATGCATGACAG
>ENA-ORUL01000925-ORUL01000925.1-human-gut-metagenome-genome-assembly--contig:-NODE-925-length-22676-cov-3.667610_pt1 | contig 22676 bp, 14 predicted proteins | sample MGYA00242084_ERZ509219 | MGnify/ENA primary metagenome ERZ509219 (study PRJEB26280, sample SAMEA2338792) | human gut metagenome | biome: human gut; feature: human-associated habitat; material: faeces...
GTCTTACCTTGATTTTTGGCCAAATCCTTCATCTTGTCTAAACATTTCTTTTGGAACTTCATATCCCCAACTGCTAACACTTCATCCATTATAAGTATTTCTGAATTTAGATGAGCAGCTACTGAAAATGCAAGTTTTACATACATTCCAGATGAATATCTTTTTACTGGTGTATCGATAAATTCACAACCCATATCAATTAATGGTTGCACTAATTCTCCCTTAGGCAATGATATATAAACCTCGTATGCATCATTATTGATTTTTCCAGTAAAACTTCCGGGATCTAGTAATTCTTGTATAAGTTCTTTCCTAAATTTAAAAAGACCAACATCATTATTTGCTAATATAAGTATTCTTTTTTTCATAGTGACCCCCTAAATTCTTCCATAGTTTCAGAAGTATCAGAGCTAATACCCTCTTTTACTAAAACAGTTTTTATTGTTTTGAAAATAATTTTCCAGTCCTTTAAAAATGTAATGTTATCAACGTAATAAATATCTTTATCAAATTTTTCTTCCCAAGTAATAGAATTTCTACCATTTACTTGTGCATAACCTGTAAATCCAGGTCTTACTTCATGTCTTCTTTTTTGATGTTCATTATATAAAGGAATATATCTAACTAATAATGGTCTAGGACCTACTACAGCCATATCTCCTTTTAATATATTAATTAACTCTGGTAATTCATCTAATGATGTTGATCTTAACTTCTTACCAAACGAAGTAAGTCTTACTTCATCAGGTAATAGATTCCCATCTTTGTCTTTTCCATCAGTCATAGTTCTAAATTTATATAACTTGAATATCTTTTCATTTTTACCGGGTCTATCTTGAGTGAATAAAACAGGTGAGCCTAGTTTTACTCTTACAAGAATAGCGGTGATAATCATTATTGGTGATAACACGATTATCGCCAATAATGCACATAAGAAATCCTGCGGTCTTTTTATGTATTTAGCGTACATTATTCAAAACATCCTTTAATAACTTCAATAATGTAATCTTGTTGTTCAGGAGTCATTTTATTATCACTAGGTAAACATAAACCTCTATTAAAGATATCCATTCCTATATCTAAAGATTCACCAGCTATATAAGCATTAGTATTAGCTCTACCATTTCCATGTCTTGTTACAAAAGGATTCATTCTAAAGATTGGTTGCATATGCATTGGTTTCCAGATAGGTCTTCCTTCTGCATTAATAGATGCGATCGCATCTATTATTTCTGTAGGACATGATTTACCAGGTTCAGAAATATATAAAGCATCTTGTTCGCCTCTTACTTGTTTACACATTGCATCCTCATCAATAATTAAACAAGATAACCAGTAATTAGGAACTGAGTTTGTTTCATCAAATGGATTCATAGAGACTGGTAAGTCTTTGAATCCTTCTTTATATCTTTCATAGATAGCTTTCTTTTGTGCTATATGTTCTTCTAAGTAAGGTAATTGTCCTCTAACTACTCCTGCTATTACATTAGACATACGATAGTTGTATCCAACTTCTTCATGTTGATACCATGATGCATTTTCTCTTGCCTGTGTAGACCATTTTCTGACTTTATTGGCATCTTCCTCGCTGTCAGTAAGGAACATACCTCCTGCCGAACCAGTGATAATCTTATTACCATTAAACGAAATTGCATTAAAATCACCAAATGTACCTGTCTGTTTTCCCTTATAAGATGCTCCTAATGACTCTGCTGCATCCTCAATGATTTTCGCACCATGCTTATCCGCAACAGCCTTTATCTCATCGATTTTTCCAGGCGTACCATACAAATGTGCTGCCACGATCAATCTGACATCCGGATATAGTTCAAACGCCCGCTCTAGTGCCACTGGATCCATGTTCCAGGTATCATACTCCGTATCGACAAATACCGGCACCCCACCTTCGTATGTAATTGGGTTTACCGTAGCGGCAAATGTCATGTCCGAGCAAAAAACTTTATCTCCCGGTTTTACCCCCGCAAGTTTTACAGCCATATGAAGTGCTGCGGTCCCTGCTGATAATGCCACCGCATATTTACAGCCAACTTTCTTAACGGCAAGACTCTCAACTTCATTAATATTTTTTCCAACCGTAGACATCCAGTTTGTCTCGTATGCCTCTGTCACATATTTCAATTCATCTCCATGCATCGTCGGCGATGACAGCCAGACTTTACTTTCAAACGGTGTGATTGTTTTTGCTTCATTTCCTAACATGATATCTGCCCTCTTCTATATCTCATTATTTCTGCTGCATCGGTGTGTAAGTCGGTACGATCTCCTGTACTACCCTGCGGATATCGTCTGGCTCCTGCACCACATAATCTCTCAGATCATTCAGCTGCTGCATGAATTTTTCTTCATCCATCTGGATCGGCTTTCCGATGTGAATCAGCTTGTTATCCGTATCCTGCATCCCCTCTTCTGCCATCAGCATCTCTTCATACAGCTTTTCACCCGGTCTTAAGCCTGTAAATTCAATCTTAATGTCATCATCCGGTTTGTGCCCGGACAACAGGATCAGGTTTCTTGCCAGATCTACGATCTTGACCGGCTCTCCCATATCCAGGATAAAAATTTCTCCGCCTTTCGCATACGCGCCTGCCTGAAGCACTAAAGAGACTGCCTCCGGGATTGTCATAAAATAACGGATAATATCAGGATGTGTTACCGTTACCGGTCCGCCTGCCTCGATCTGTTTCTTGAATAACGGGATGACACTGCCGTTGCTGCCTAATACATTGCCAAAACGAACTGCCACAAATTCCGTGTCTGAATGTCTGTTATACGTCTGAATGATCATCTCACAGATACGCTTGGTTGCTCCCATGATATTTGTAGGATTTACTGCCTTATCCGTGGAGATCATAACAAAACGTTTTACTTTCCATTTATCTGCCGCCTGAACTACTTTCCAGGTACCGAGTACATTGTTCTTGACTGCCTCATTCGGACTGTCTTCCATCAATGGGACATGCTTATGTGCTGCCGCATGATAAACAATTTCCGGACGGTATTTTTCAAATATCATATCCATACGTTTTGTATTTCGCACAGATGCGATCAGAACAACCAGATTCAGCTCAGGATAATTTCTGCGCAGCTCATTCTGGATATCATATGTTGTATTCTCATAAATATCTACGATCACAAGCTGTTTCGGATGATGGGATGCAATCTGCCTGCAAAGCTCACTGCCGATACTTCCGCCACCTCCTGTTACCATGATCACTTTATTTTCCACATAGCCAAGAATGGAATCCAGATTAACTTCGATCGGATCTCTTCCCAGCAAATCATTTACATCTACATCTTTTAACTTTGCAACACTGACATCCCCATTGACAAGCTGGTAAATTCCCGGCAGACGTTTCATTTCACAGCCGGTCTCCTTACAGATATCGAGGATGCCCTTGATCTCTTTCTGAGAAACCGCAGGCATTGCGATAATGATCTCATCTACTGCAAGTTCCTTTGCAAGGCGTGGGATCTCATAACGGTTTCCCATGATCTTAACACCATGGATAAAACTTCCGATCTTATCTCTGTCATCATCGATTACACACACGACTTTTTTCTGGATATAACGGCTGTTGCGGATCTCCTTGATCAGGACATTTCCCGCCGCACCTGCTCCAACAACCATCACACGATGCATCTCTGCCGCATTCTCTCCGCGGATATACCCGACAAGCCAGCGAAATGCACGGTAAAAATAGCGGCTTGCAAAAATCAATATGATCAGATTCATGATAAATAACAGCCAGTAACTTCGCGGCATCCTTACATCAATGAATGCATAAAATGCGATCTGAAATCCACCGACAACACATCCTGCCAGCACAATGTTCATCAACTCAACCGCACCCGCATAAGTCCATAAGCTTGAATACAGACGAAATGCATAGAATACCAAAATTGTTATAATGATCATAATCCAGTTATATCTGCGGTATGGATTTAAGAACTGTTCCGGTATCTGTGACGGCTCTAATTCAAATCGCATTAAAAGTGCCAGATATCCCGAAACGATGACTGCCACAATATCGTATATGATCAGCAGTATCTTTTTTAACAATAACTGATTATCCCTGATTATTTTTTTCATCTTATAAGTTCCTTAGTTCATTTAATATTTGTATTTAGCCTTTTTAACCAAAGTCTATCTACTATATAATATAACACCGCATCTTAAAAAACAACCTTCTCTTATCCACATTATTTTTTTACATTCACTTTCTGTCTTTCTCCCCACTCACTGTAAACTTTCTTTCCATCTACCTTGATATAAGAACGGGCCTCGATGTAATATACCTTTCCGCCCATCAATTTGCTTATTACAGCTTTTACTGTCTTATTATTATTTACCAGCTTAGATCCTGCATCTTTTTTAAACTTTTTATCCGTCGCATACCGAATTTCATAACCACTTACCAGTTTGTCACGTTTCCAGCAAACCGTTATCTTTTTTCTTTGTTTACCAGAAATTTTATTTACTTCCGGTCTTGCGGGAAGAATAAGATAATTGAGCCTGACAACACCTGTGTATTTTCCTTTCCCCTTTATTACAACCGTGGCTTTTCCCGGATTTTTATTATTTTTATAGGAAAGACTATAAGTTTTTCCTTTCTCCATTCCTGTCACAGTAAACACATATGCATTTATTTTTTTCCCGGTATATGTATATCGATCCACACAGCCCCATGCAAGATTATTAACATCAATTTTGCTGTCTGGCTTTTCAAATTTTATGGAAAACCGGATATAAAATCCTCTGTTAATATCATATTCGTATGTGATAATATTGGTATCCCTGTCAGACAGCTCCATGACACAACCAGTACCATTATCACTTCTTATACATCCTGCCCAGTTTGATGCCCTTGAGATTTCAAACTGATCGAGTGTCCTCACATCCAGCGTATCTCCAGCTTTCACCACATAACAATTATCATAACAACTGATTCCAATCAGGTTCGTATTTTCCCTGATATCAAGCTGATATAACCTGTTTCTACTGCAGCGCAGCAGCATCAAATTAGAGCATTTAGAAACATCAAGTCTCTCAAGTAAATTATCCTCACACGCAAGGTTTTCCAGCAATTCATTCCTGCTAAGATCTAACGTCCCAATTTTATTTTTATTACAATTCAACTGTACTAATTTTTTACAGTTCGTAACATCAAGTTTTCTGAGTAAATTACCCTCACACGCAATCCTATTTAAGTTTTTATTATTTTCCAGATTCAGCGTACTGATTTTATTTTCACTGCAGTCAAACCATAACAGATTTTTAAGTTTTGTTACATTGATCTTTGTCAGGTTATTATTATCACACCGAAAATACTGTATGGATGGGATTTCGGAAACAGCTATTTTTTTTATTTGATTCTCCCGGCAATTCAATATTTTCAGTTTTTTACACCCGGACAGATTTATTGCAGTAATATTGCTCTCATAGCAATATAAATTTGTAAGTTTCGTACAGTCCTTAACAGACAATGTCATTGTCGTACTGTTATGCTCACAATATATCTCCTCTATCGCCGTACATCCACTTGCATCTAATCGTAAAAGACGATTTCTGCCACAATATAATTTTTTCAAATTAACACACCCTTTTAAATTCAACTGTGTCAATTCATTATCACTGCAATTTACGCTTTCCAATTTCGTACAGTTTTCAATATTCAGTGTGGATACTACACCCTTTTTCAAAGTTACATTTTGCAATTCATTACAGTTACGAATAGTCAAATTTACAAGACCGTAATTTGTACTTGTATTTCCACCGCCACAATATAATTTTTGCAGAACATACAGATCTGCCAGATCCAGATTTTTGAGGCTATTGTTATTACTGCAGTTTAAAACCTCAAGTTTACCAAGTCCTGTCAGATTCAGATTTTCCATATCTGTATTATAACAGTATAATTCTTTTAATTTCGTGCATGCCCTGATTTCCAATGAAGTAAGCATTTTATTACTGTTGCATTTTAAACTCTGTAATTCTGCACATGGGCTGACATCCAGACTCTTGAGACTGCCTATACTGACATCCAGCTCTGTAAGGGCAGTACAACCGCTTAAATTTATATTTGTAAAGTAATTTTTCCCTGCTAAAATTACCTTTAAATTTTTACTTCCTTTTACAACCAGCCTGCGCAGACCACAATCATAACATTTCAGATACTGCAGCTTTTTACACTTTCGGATATCCAATGAATCCAACGCATTATATGAGCAGTCCAGTTCTTCCAGATCTTTAAAGTATTCTATTCCCTCTAACGATGTTATTTTCTGATTTTCTTCCTGATACTGCATATTCACATTGATCTTTGTTATCTTTTTTATCTCGGACGGACTTAATATCTGATCATGATCCAAATCATACTGTTTTAAATATTCTCGAAAATTCTGATCCGAAAATGTCTTATCATCAAGAGCTGCCCCTTCTTCCATTTCTGTATTTTTCCTGCTTATCCCAATTATCTCCTCTGACTCTTCTGTCTCCTCAGTCTCCTCAGTCTCCTCTACAATCTCAGATTCCTCTGTTTCCTCTGGTTCCTCCGGTTCCTCGGTGATCTCCGATTCCTCTGTTTCCTCCGGTTCCTCGGTAATCTCTGTTTCTTCTGTGACCTCTGTTTTCTCTGGTTTCTCTGTTTCTTCCGTGATTTCCGATTTCTCCGGCTCTTCCGTTTTCTCCGGCTCCTTTATTTCCTCTGCTTCTTCTGTTTCTTCTTTTGTCTCTGTTTCCTCTGCTTCTCCCAGTTCTTCTGTTTCCTGTATATTTCCTATCTGATATTTTTCGCCATAAACCATATCTGGCAATAAAATCATGATACATAAAATACATAATATGAATTTTACAAAGCCGTGCTTCATGTCCCTGCCCCCATTACAATAAACAACACTTGTTTCATATAAAAGAAAAACAAGGTGCAGGATGGCATTCGGCTTTCCCACACCTTGCCCATTATTTGGTTTATCCTTTTTATTTAGCTTTCATCACACCATTTTTATCGCAATAATATCTTTTTCCTTTGATCTTAACATATTTATTGGTATACATTTCACCACTGGATCCAAAATAGTAATAATTCTTTCCTATTTTTACTCTGACCTTCCGTACCATTTTTCCATCTGCATCAAAATAATAATATTTCTTGCTTTTTTTTATCTTTTTGTTTTTACACATTTCACCAGTTTTTCCAAAATAATATTTATTTTTTCCAACCGTTGACCAATTATTAACTGTCAAAGCTCCACTGGTTCCTGCACAGTACGTCTTCTTCCCGATCTTGATCAGCTTTTTACCCTTTTCTGCCCGTACCATTTTTCCATCTTTGCCAAAATAGTACTTATCTTTTCCTATTTTTATGATCGTATTTTTCTGAACAGTCCCATCCTTTCCACAATAATATTTTGCACTTCCAACTGTTACCCAATCATTGACGATCACCGCACCACTGGTTCCAACACAATATTTTTTCCCAGAAAATGTTACCATCTTTCTTCCACTGGATGCGCGTAACATTTTACCCTCACTGCCAAAAAGATAATAATTCTTTCCGATTTTCACTTTATAATTTGACTGCATAGATCCGGTCTTTCCAAAATAGTACTTATCCTTGCCTATTGTACTCCAATTAGATCTTGTGATCGCACCACTCTGTCCGACAGCATAATATTTGTTACCTATTTTGATCTTTTCCGTCTTACCATTTCCCTCAAGTTTGATTCCATCTTTTTCAAAATAATACAATGCCCCTGAGATTTCCCGGAATCCAACTGTCATATAAGCATACTGCTTATCCGATGAGAATGTATAATATCGTTTCTTTTCTCCATAGCTCTTCCAGTACTGATATTTTCCGTTCTCATCATAGTTACCATATTCCATGCAGCCGCCATCTCCAAAATAATAATAGTGCCCATCTAAATACTGCACTCCTGTCAATGGCTTTCCATTCTTATCAAAATAATATCTGTCTATCTTACGGCTTTTACCATCTGCTCCCACAAAAACCTGCCATCCGGTCAGATATTTTCCTTCTGTAATTTTGTTTCCGGTATACATTTTGATCACATCATTTTTTACCTGGTAAATAACAGTTTTCTTCTGGCTGCCAACCATATAGCAAACACCATGTTCAGAACTATACTTGATCGCCGTCTTTGTCTCCCACTGCTTTGTCGATGATACCACCCCGGTTAATCCAGTGTTAGAGGCAAACGAATAACTTGGACTGACCGCATTAATGAGTTCTTCCGTATTACCAGACCCGGTTCCATGATGGGATAACTTCATAATGTCACATTTTAATTTAGAGCCATACTTTTTCGCTAAATATCCTGCTTCATCCTCTAACATATCCCCTGCTGTAAAGAATTTTGTATTTCCACATGTCAACACAGAGACCAGTGAACAGTTATTTTCATAGTAAGTATATTTTACATCCCCATTGTCATCCTCATCCGATTCTCTGTTCGAATACATATCTGGATTTAAATTATTCGTGCCAACCGGTCCGATCACCTTACCACTCACATCACCGACAGAAAAAGTACTTCCTACTTTTAAATAAACAACGTCACCCTTGTCTGCCATAAATCTTTCCAGTTTTGTATATTTGGAAGCATATGACACAGAAAGCGGTGCAATTGTCTGATCAGGAAGATACAAAGTTCCAATGTCGATACCTGCATTCACAATCTTACTCAATCCTGCAAGCAGATCGCCATTTGCTGTTCCTGTATGGTCTTCATGCAAATGGCTGAAATAAATATCTACTTGCCTGACCCCCAGTGTCTGAAGCTGATCGATAATCGCAGCCGCATGGTTTCCCGTTCCAATATCCATCAGCAGATACTTGCCTTTCGACTCTATTAAAACTGAATCCCCTTTATCTGCATGATTTAAATACATTGCATAAATATTCATTTCTGTGTTCGCCGCAGCCAATATATCCTGACTTTCCATAAAAAAAAGACCATATACCAGCATAAAACACACTGCTAATAATTTACTTAACTTTTTTTTCATACTCTATCCTCCACCGTTATTTCTACAACTCTTATCCTGTTTTTATCTTATCCTCCAATCTACTCTGCGTCAATGCATTTCCATAAATTAGTTTTCTAATTTTTTCTTAAGAAAAACCCCCATCGGAAGATACAGACAATACCAACTGATATAATAGAAAGGAAACTCTACATTTTCAATAAACAAAAGAAGCAGATTTTCCAGCGCAAACATGAATACCAGGATATACTCCGGCTCATTTGTCCTCCTTCGCCAAAGTTCTCTACAATATGTGACAAGCATCATAATATACGGTACAACCGCCAGGATCCCATACCGGTACAAGATCGCAATATAACCGTTATGTGCCGCCACATGTGCTTTCCCCCACAAATCCGGTGCGAAGTAATGTCCCCATAAATTAGTTGCCCTCAAATATTTCTTCCAGAAGTAATCACGCCCCGTCAAAAAACTGCTGATGGATCTGCTCTTAAACAGTTTTTTAATGACACGGTTTTCCTGTATCTTTTCAACAGAAGCCGCCTGTACATTGTAACGGAACGGACTGGTAAACTGGATTTTTTCTTCCATATCAATCTCCCCTACGATCACTTCTTTATTCAAAATATTACTATGCAGCGTCCAATCCGACACATACATAGACAAAATGAAAACAAAAATGCCTCCCGTTAAAGCAATCACTGTCTTTGTCTTATTCTTTCTTCTCACCAAATGTTTAAATTGTTCCAAAACAAAAAACACGATCACAAAAATACATGGTACAAACCCACATGTACTTCCTGTTTTCACAGTCATATCCCAGACAATCCCAACGGCACATATATCAAACAGTACAAAAATTTTTTTTCTTTTACCCCCCCATGCTTTTAATATACTACTCAAAAAAACTGCCATAACAAATACCATATCCATTGCCCAGATATTAGGATTTTTAGATATGCCACAGTAACGTCTCTCAACTGCATAAGGACTTAACAGGATACAAAGTGGTACATTACACCAAAACCATATTTTCAAAGCTGTTCCAATCTCATTTACCAAGTCCATAGGATTACGCATATTTCCTACCATAAAATATACAAATCCCATTATAAATATCATCATAATTCCCTGAAATAAAAATCTTTTGGGAACTATAAATTCCGATATTGCTGCTATTCCCCACAACAAAAACCAATATTTTGCAAGTTGTGTATTCCAGTCAAGCATCTTCGTCGAATGTTCCCAGCATAAGAACGCATATAAAATCATCACAACTGCACAGAAATACATATGGTATTTTACATATTGAACTTTTGTATACAAACTGTACCGGCTTATTAGCTGCATATAGAAAAAAACAACACATAACAGCCCCACTCTGCACCTATGTCGATTTTTTTCCCCGATTCTGGAATAAAAAAATTCTCCGATGTCTCCCACCTGTAAAAATATCCGCTGTAAAAACTCCTGTGGCGAATATGTTATTTTCTGATTTAATTTATATATCACTTTTCTACCGATAAGTTCATATAACACCAGATAAATTCCCATAAACAAACCAAAACTTATGACTGCACGCACAGTACTTATTTCTAATTGATTTTCACGGAGCTGCATCTTCTCAAGATAAAAATTTTTAACACCTCCATCTGGTACACTCATTCCAAAATATTCATAATTCCCCGTCTCCATACTGATCCAGTTTGATCCATTCTGCAAATGTGTTTCTATCAGATAAACATTTTCCCCGTGCTTCATAAATCTTATCCGTACGACAGTTCCCTCCAACGGAAGTTCTGAAACTTTCATATACAGCCAGTTTCTTTTCTTCTCGTTTTCCTTTGCCTGAAAAAGTATTTCCTCTTCTTCACCGTCTAACTGTATATTTTGTTCTTCAATATACACATCTTCCACATGACCAACATCATAAAAATTATTGAAATTAATCTTTCCACTGATAACCATCGCTGTGCCGGAAAGACTAAGCACGATTCCAAATAAAATCACTGCAAGCCAGTTCTTATGTTTCTCCATTCTTTTTTATGCTCCTTTCCATAAACAATATTCCATTTCCGATAAAGAACATAAACCAGAGCGGATGTGTAAGCTCCTGATCTGGATTTCCATAGATGCAAAAGCTCAAAAAAATGATCGACACCATACTTGCCAGAAGTCTTACATTTTTCCCATACTGTTGATACTTGCTGCCATTTATATATTCTACGGCACATTTCAGCATGAACACCTGATAAAGCACATACGGAACTATCATAAACCAGCCATACCGATATGTCATTGTGAGATAACTGTTATAAATTTCTGTTTTTTCACGGAATACTGTTAACCGTTTTCCATGTCCAAATAAATTCATTTTCCATAGGCACGCTTTCCAAATAACAGGCAGTTCTATGGCATCCGTGGAAATCACTCCCTGCATCTGTGTCAGGTCAGATGCATTTCTATTTTCAAGTTCCTGCCAGTCTAAAGCTGTGACCTCCTGCTCCCCTTCATACCGCACCTGTGCTCCCAGGAAAACCGTAAAATTTTCAACAGATGCCCTGACGCCGGCTGCACAGATATACGCGCACAGCACTGCAATTACATATTTCTTCCATTGTTTACAAAATAATTTCTGTGCTCCCCTGATAAGCCCTTTTCGGTTCGAAATAATACAAAAAACAGCGGAGACAGAAAACCCCACGATCCCTGGCACGTTTTCTGCCGCTCCTAAAAAATACAGGGAAACTGCCAGTCCAGCGCCATATATTACATAAGAAACATATGTATCTTCCCTTTGTAAACATCTTACCAGTTCGACCAGAAAGACCACTCCCATTAGCGCGCAGTACATTGCAAAAAACTCTGCTGACGGAAAAATTCCGTTATACCATACATCCGGCTTCTTTTGACGGAATATCATACAATATAAAACAACCGGTACAAAGTCCAGCTCCAACGCCTTTATCATAGAAACATACATTTTATATGGATGGGACATATTTCCCCATACATATAAGAAAAAGCCGACAACAGTCAGCATGACAAGTCCGGTACGCTGTAATTTCCCGGTCACAAAAAGATTCGATACAAATGCAACTCCCCATATTGCGATCCAGATATATAACAGGGGTTTGTTCCAATTTATGTGTTTTTCTTCCTTTTCCCAGCAGATTATGGAGATTAAAAGCATTAACATACACCAGACAAGTACATAATATCTATACTTGTGTGTATTCATATTCCACTGTAATACCTCCGCAAGAATCATGAAGCCAAATAAAAGCATAAATAACACTTTTACCACTGTATCACGATTTTTATTCTTTCTATGCAAAAAATTCTGTGTACTAAACAGGAAACATTCCTCATAAATATTTTCTAAGATCCTTCCTGCATCAATACTTTTCTGCTTTTTGTTTTTCTTTATTTTTTTACATCCAGCGAACTTATACCACAACACCAGCAAACAGACACAAACCACACTGCACACACAAAATCCATTTATCATGCGCTTTGCAGAAAACATTGTCTCACCGCTTCGCATCTGAATGGACGAAATCGATACATACTTTCCTTTTGCATCCCGAAATTCCAGTCCTATCCCATATATCGGTAATGTATCATCCAGTTTTATCTGGTTTTCTCCCCATATCCAGTGTATGGGCACACGAAGAATCTCTTCTTTATCCTTGTTATAACAGACGACAGATCCTTCGATCGAAGGATCTGACATATTTGTGATCGTCACACATGCATATTTCCAGTTTTCTTCTGTCCCTGTCGGGATATATTTTTTTTTGCACACCTTTCCAGTCAGATCATATCTCTGATATTGTGCATTGTACAACATTGTCCGTGAAGAAGTCCGCAGATCCGCCTGTGACAGTTCGCATATATCCCCCTCAGACAGAAACTGTGAGAAATGCACGCTTCCACCGGCATACATCAAAGCTCCCATGCTGCTGAAAGCAGCGATAATAAAAGCACTTATTAAAATCTGAATTTTTGAAAACTTTTTTTTCCCATTCATATGCCTATTCCACAATGATCTTTGTCGAATTTTTTCTTGTTTTACAGATAATTACGACAAATAAAATAATCCCTATTACCGATGCCAGAATACCCACTTTTAATCCCGGCGTACAATAACGCAATTCAATCTTATGCGCACCGGCAGCAAGCTCAACACCGGTAAAAGCCGTACACACCTGCACCGTCTCCGATTTCTTCCCGTCTACATATACGCTCCATCCGGTCGAATATGGAATTGACATACACAGCATTTTATCCTGAGGCAGTGTAATATCTCCCGAAATCCGATTTGCATCAAATGACACATTTTCAAGTGAATTCTCTGCCAATGCATCGACTCTCTCTTCAAAGTCCTGTAATGGCTGCACCTGAAATGAAAAATCGTCAAAATAAAATTTTCCTTTATTATTAAATTTCAAAATAATAACAGCATCTTCATTTTCCTGATATCCAGCACTTATACAGAAATCTTTCGTTCCTGAATAGAAACTATTATTTTCATTCCGCAGTAAAAATACATTGAAAGGTCTTTTCTCTTTATCCATCACTGTAAATGAGACTTTTCCATTTTTAGGACTCTTTCCTTTAAAACTCAATCCTTCAAAATTAACATATAACTCTCCGCCTTTTACATTTTTCACACGGACTTTCAACATCGCTCCCGCTTTACGAACTAAAATATAATCATCCGTCACACGTATTTTTGTCGATGCCAGTTTCTCATACTCACATTTATAAGTGACCTTTTTTACCGCTGCCGTATCAAGCGATGTCTTGTACTCATCCGATACAACCGCCGCGTAAAGGAGCGTATTCTGCCGTTCTAACATCGACATCGCATCATATTCACTCTGTGTAATTACAGAATCATAGGTAAAACCGAATGGTAATGCATTGCAGTTTTTATAAACTGAATATCCATTCTGTGTCAAAACACGTTCGTCAAAACCATATGGAAGCCCGTTCTCATTTCTCTCGTCTGTCACATAATACTTTACAGAAAAAAGTGAATCCAAGACTGCCCTTTTTCCGCAATCCTTTAACTTATATCCCATAGCAGAGACCAGATTTCCCTGTGATTCGATAAATTTACTTAAATTACTGTTGATCAGGCTGTAATAATATGATGTAGATGGCACGCCCACTGCAGTTGCCGTGTTTAATATATAATGTTTCGCCTCTGTCCGGTAAAAATCATCATCATCCAGTGCATGTGCCATTCCAAGCTGGGAATTCGTGGTCAGTTCATCCATCGTTTTCTCTGAACAGCACCGCAAGATATAATTTCCAGCATCTGTACTGTAAAACAGATATGCGTTATCTGCAATACTTAAAACCGTAAAAAGAAGTACAATTCCCATTCTAAGCCTTTGCATTTTTATAATCTTAAGACCCCATACTAAAATAATCGTCGTAATGATCCCCAGTATCCCTGATGTTTTCAAATTCACAAAATGTGTCATTACCATACAGATCACAATATACAACAGCGAGATGATGGTAAGGACCATTTTTTCGCACTGCATCAACTCCACAAACCCCGGCAGCATCTTTGCGATCGTAAACGAAACCAGTACACTTAAAATAAAGCAGTACCAGAGAGAAGAATAAGACATGCCATTCATCACATTTCCTGTAATTTTCAACGACAGCAGTAAGAATGTGACGACATACCCCATTTTAAGTATACTGTTTTCTCTTTTTTTCAGGAATAACAATATAACTGCCGGTATCGAGAATGTTAAAAATCCAAAGATCAGTCCCAATGCATCTTCGTTGGTTGTGAACCCACCAAAGAGCATTACATAATATTCCCATTTTTCATAAAGCAGTGAGAAATTTGAATGATTGCCCATTCGATTTGCCGACAGTGTCGCATAAATAACAGGGATCAGTGCTGCAGCTGCCATCATAACAGCAACCAAATAGTACATCAAAAATGTGACAAAGACTTTCCCGACCTTGTTCCACTCAAATTTTTTAAATACACAAAAATACTCAAATACCGCATATACCGCCATCAGAATACTGAGTATATAAAAAAAGTAAAAGTTACTGACTGCCGCAAATGCCACGGAGAGCATAAACCATTTTGGTTTTCTTTTTTCATATACCTTATCGATTCCTATCATGATCAACGGCAGAAAGATCATAGCATTCACAAAGTATGGATGTCTTACACCATAGTATAACACATAGCCGCAAAATGCATAATTCAGACTTCCGATCATACTGGAAAATTTTTGATTTCCTCTGTGAACGCTATACATATAAAAACAAATACCTGCCGTAAAGGATCTGAGAATAATTAATGCCCAGTACAAATATTCCATATACCGCTGTGGTACAAACACTGCAAGTAATGCAAACGGATCCCCTATCACATAATAGTGAAGTGTATCATATACATCCGATCCGTATCCCAGACAAAAATCCCACAGAGGAATCGCCAGACGATGTTCAAACAACACGCCTTTTACAATTTCTCTCAAATACCTTCCATAGTAGACAAGTGCACTCAGATGCTGTTGAACTCCGTCATTGCGAAACAGCGGCAGCCTATTTCACAAACCAGCCATATACAAACATACAACTTATCAAAAATGCTCCTGTGTAAATGGAAAGCATTTTAAAATTTTCTCTGCGTTCTTTTTTGTCCATTGGTCTTCCTCCAGCTAATTCTCCATCAGCTCCTTTATTTTCGCTACAATACGTTCACTGGCATGTCCATCTTCCATACAGCCACGTTCTTCCAGAAATCGTTTTGTATCCTGCGCATACTTATCCTCATCAAAATTCTTAATACATTTTGCAAGTTCTGTACTGTTTTTAGCAATTGGAAATGGTGTCGTCTCAATCGGATAATAAAATCCTCTCTGTTCTTTGAACTCGTCTAGTCCGATTTCAATTAAAAATCCTGGTTTACCAGAAAGAACATAATCAAAGATCCAACTGGAGTAATCTGTCACGCCAGCATCTGCTGCTACGAGTAACTCCTGCATATCCTCATATAATGTTCCATTTGAGACATAGGATGGCAGTCCTCCCAGCCATTTGACACTCTGTTTTTTCAAACGGTTATGTAAACGGACTACGATCTGCCATTCACCACCAAAACGTTTTTCCAATGCCTTTTTAATCAGCTCATAATTTAATGCCTGATAAGATTCGTTCACATTATCTCTGTGTGTCGGTGCAAAAAGAAATATTTTTTTATCCTTTGAAATGTTCAGCTCACGATACACTTTATTCCTGATCTTCCCTTTTGCCGCATCATCCTTAAAGAACACATCATTTCTGGCATGTCCTACAAGAAGAGACGGCACCGTCTTCCAATAAGCAGTCCGGAATACTTCGGTTTCAAAGCTGCTGTTTGATAAAAGGTAATCCACCGTTTTCTGGCATGTTTTAGACAGGTGTTTCCATCCAAGTCCCATAACCACATCACCATCAAGTCTTTTGATCCCCAGTGAACCGTGCCATGTCTGCAGCAGATACTGATTCTGTTTTTTGGTGGCATGAAGTCTCTCTACAATATTCGTGTTCTCAATAATCACTTTCGCAGATGCGAGTTCTTTATAAAATTCTAATGTATTGTGTTTTACAAAATGCAATCCCAGCGGATAATCACTCGTAGGCAAAGCAGTTTTTACGTCCCATACCAGTTCCCAATCCAGATCCTGCTTTATAATTTCCTCAGCAATCATTTTGGGATTACATGTATAATCTCCCTGAAATGTCAAAAACATTATTTTATTGTTCTGTACCAGTGTTGTCTTTGCAATGATATATTTTATGAACATATCTACCGGATAATCAATAACCCTAACAATATTATCCAGCAGTAAAAAAACATATTTTATAATAAACCTGCAAAACTTATATATTAATTTAATAATACCATTCATGAGCATTTGGGCACAGTTTAATACAGTAACAAAAAAACCATCCTGCACCACTCTCTTCATAAATCCTCTTCCAATTTTCTGAATCATCTTTATATCCCTTCGTTATTTATTTATTCCCGCAAGAAATTTTTCAAGATACTCTTTTGTCAATGCTTTCAGTTCATTCCGTCTTTCTCTATCATATCCATCATCAAAACTCTTTTCCATCGCATCAATTACAGCTTCTATATGTAATTTCTCTTCCGGGAAGAAATTACCAGTTTTTCCAATCACTTCTGAAAATATCTGTAATTTTTCGCTCCAAATCAGTCCGACAACCGGTACATCCAGTGCGTATGCCGTAATACACGCATGAAGTCTCGCACCAAATACACATTTAAACTGTCGGATCATCTGCAAAAATTCCATCGTATTATTCGGAGCCGGCAGCATCTTATGCGGATTTTTACATTCCAATGCTTTTAACAGTTTATTTCCAAATGCCTGATCCGCCTTCATACCATTTGAAAATAATACCCAGTTCCATCCCTTTTCTTCAATAGATATAATTAACTTTTTATAGAAATTAAGCAACTCAAACTCTGATAAAGTATTCCCGTATGCCTGAAACACACGTCCTCTGATAATATTTATTCCAATTATATTATTATGACCTTTACGTTTCAATGAATAGCATTCCGGTACCCATAATGCCGGATCACCAACTCTTGCTGTCATAATATCAGGATTCTCAATATATAAGTTTTCCAAGGTATCTACGTCATCTCTTGTCGTAATTACTTTTACACAGTCTTTATTAATTGCAGCCTTTAATTTCTGACATCGTATATCATTCTCATCATATCCCTCTATTCCTACACCGTTCATCATAACAGGAATATTATTTTTCTCCGCTATTTTAATAATCTGTTCTACATAATAATTCAATCCCTGCGTACGGAACTTCAAGAATCCTCCACCAGCAAATACAATTGCATCCACCCCCTGCAGATCCTTGCGAAAACGTTTGTTGATTTTTAACCACCACATTAAATATTCATACTTATAACGAAACCGGCTATGATTCTCATAACTAAATAAATACGATGATAATTTTATCATCGCTTTTGATGCCATAACCTGAATTGCATCCAATTTACTAAATGTGTTCAGACGTGGATTCACATCAACTTCTACAATTGATACTTCCGGCTCAATCTGTCTAATAAGATATTGAGTTGCTTCACACAATATATTGTCCCCTGCATTTTTGATTGCATATAACCCAACAACTGCAATTTTTTTCATTCTATCCATTCCTCCATTTATCTAGCAACTCTATGATTCCGAGTCCATATATGCTTCATATTTATCCAATACTTCATCTGCATCACCAAACATCATGATCTTACCATCTTCCATCCACATTACTTTTTCACATAATCGTCTTAATGTACCAATACTATGTGAAACAATTACCACAGTTCGGTCTTCATCAGCTATTAATGATTTCATTTTTCTAAGACTCTTTTTCTTAAATCGCTGATCACCTACACTCAGCACCTCATCAATCAGCATAATGTCTGTTTCAAGTATTGCCGTAATGGAAAATGCCAATTTTGAGTACATACCACTTGAATATGTGCGCACCGGCATATCAATAAATTTTCCTAATCCTGCAAATTTTATAATTGCAGGCATCTTCTCTCTGACCTCTTGTTCAGAAAATCCTAGCAACATACCCGAAAGCATGATATTTTCCCTTCCAGATAACTCTTTCTGAAATCCCACACCAATTGCCAATAGAGATATTGAATTTCCATAAGTTTCTATCGTCCCCTCATCAGGTGAAAAAATACCTGCCAAAGCGCGCAGCAACGTAGATTTTCCACTTCCATTTTTGCCAATAATTCCCAATATCTGCCCTTTTGGTACTTCAAATGAAATACCTCTCACAGCCTCAAATGTTTCTCTTTTATTTTTTTTCAACTTGAGAAAATTTTTTTTAATCGAATAAGACCCCAAGCTCTTATACCTTATTCTTAAGTTTTCAACTTTAATTGCAATTTCATCCATACTTATATTACCTTCACATAACTGTTTTCATTCTTATATATCGTGTGGATACCTAACGCTGTCAAAACGATACCAATTCCAATCCAACTTACAATCCCAAGTAATTCTGGTCTTTCTCCATATAATAGACATTTTCTCATTGAGGATATCAAAAATGCCATTGGATTAAATTTTTCAAGAAACAACGCCAGCTCTGGGTGTTTTGCTCCTATACGATGTTCTATTGAGAACATGATACCCGTCAAATAAAAAATAAAACGCAATACTATATTTACCACATTTGCCAAATCTTCTACATAAACACCAAAATGTACAAGAATTGTCATCAAACCAAAATTAACAATCCACATACATATCAGTATTGGAATCGCATAAAAGACATTCCAACTAAGTGGTATCTGATAAAATATCATAAGAATAATCACAATTCCAAATGATACCAGCATCTTAAATCCGTTTACCATCATCTTAGATTCAATCAAAATAAACTTTGGAAGATATACCTTAGAAATAATAGATTTATTTTTCTTTACCATCCTGACACTATTTTTCATATTTTGATTAAAAAATGTCCATAAAGTCAAACCAACATAGATAAATGCTGTAAAATATTTTTCCCTTGCATCAAACACAAAGCCAAATATAAATGCATAGATCAACATCATGCAAAACGGTTCTAAAATCCACCATATCCAATTCAAATATGAACCTGCCACTTCTGCCTTTAGTTCCGCCTTAGCAGAGTATACAGCATATCTGTAATATTTCTCCATATCGTTAATAAAACGTTTCATCTCCACTACTCCACTTCATTTTGTGCCATACTCTGCATCAATCGTTTTGCCATATCATTCATATTCATTAACGGTTTCCATCCAAGAGTCGATATCTTATCCGAATTTAACCTTAAAACACTACTTGGTGCATATCCATATTTATTACTATCCTCTGGAATATCAAAAACAAGTTTTGAAGTTGAATTTTCACTCACACTTACAAATATTTCTGCCATTTCCCTAATACTGCAAAATGTATCCATATTGGCCACATTATATGCTTCGCCTTTGTTTCCATGTGTAAGTAATGTTAAAATTCCTGCAATCGCATCACTTATATAACAGTAACAATTTGCTTTTTCTCCCCTTGTATGCAATACAATATCTTTTTTTTCAATTACACTACGCGCAAATTGAGCAAACACACGGTTTTCATCTTTTGCAATGCCAGCTCCAAACGTCTGCGCAAGGCGTGCTATTTTTACATTTACATTATACTCACTTGCAAAAGCAGCACACAAACATTCTGACATTCGCTTTCCTTCTGAATAACTGCTACGTATTTCCAAAGGATTAATATACCCTAGATCAGTTTCTTTCACTTCCACCTGTTCTTTGGGCATTATCCCGTATACTTCCATGGATGAAAGATATACCATACTTTCCATTTTGCAACGCTCTGCAAATTGTAACATATTCCGTGTTCCCTGTATTGCAGTCATAATGGTCTCTACCGGCTGTTCCACCATCATCCTTGATGCAGTAACACTTGCTCCATGTATCAGATAATCCGCAATTATATTTTGGGGAACTGGTTCTAAAATATCTGTTACCACAAAAGCAAGTTGATCATTTGCCTCACCTGCAAAAATCGCTTTTGCTTTTTTTTCATTGCGTACAAACGCCAATACTTTTAAATTCAAATTATATTTTTTATCTGCAGCAAGCAATGCAAACACACACATTTTCCCTATCAGTCCAGTTGCACCAGTGACCGCTATCGTTTTTCCATGAAACTGTTTCCAATCTACGCTGTCTACATTTATAATATTCTGAACATCCTCATTCACAACTGTATCACACATTATTTTAAACATACCAATCCTCCCGATTCGTAAACTTTGGACAAAACAAACCTATATGTGAAACTTTTATTTTCTGTACTATTCTTCTTTATCACGCTTATAATAATTTATTTTAGATCTCATCTTATCTGTCAGTCCAAAACCGAACGCCTGCTCATTCTCTTTATAACTTAGAAGCGCACGAAACATATATACATCAACCGGTGTTGTCACCTTAATATTTCCTCTGTTTCCTTCCACTAAATAAGTACTTTTTCCAATTGTTTTCATAATTGTACAGGAATCTACAAGATTTGTATATTCAGGATTATCTTTCCTTACCATGTCATGTGCTTTAATAATATCATCCAGATAAAAGCTTTGCGGAGCCTGTGCAGTATAACACTCCTGTCTATGCGGCAGATTATCTACCGTCTTCCCCCCATCCTTGCTGATTAGAACTGTTTCATAACACAAATTAGACGTGATTGCACTTCCATGTTCTTTTACAGATGCAATATTCTTAGAAATCACATCATATCCGATAAAAGGTCTTACGCCATCATGAATAAGTACGATGGAATCCCCCGGATTTTCTTCTTTTGCTTTTTTCAGAGCACGATATATTGAATCCTGAGCTGTTGCCCCACCGGATACAATTCCTGCAAGTTTATTAATATGGAATTCTGTTGCAAGTGCCCACACATATTCAATATATTCTTCTAACACCGCCAAATAAATTTTATCAATTTCATGATGTTCTTCAAATAAACTTAGTGTATGCACTAATATTGGTTTTCCATTGATCTCCAAAAACTGTTTAGGAACACCTGCCCCCATTCTTACACCGCTTCCACCAGCAAAAACAATCGCAATATTCATCTGTTTTCCTCCATCTGTTTATATATTATTATCTACATATACTCTCTATATATTTTACCACAGTTTCTGATGCTTCCCCTGTCTCACAGGATTTCAACATATCGTGATGTCTTCTGGCAATCCCATACCAGTCATATCGTTCCATATTACCTATGATATCATATAATTCATCCGATTTTACAGCGTAAGGGTATTGCCATTTGTCTATATCCTCATAAAAACCACGCATTTTCCTGTATCGTTCTAAATCTGGAACATATAAAAAACATGGCCGGTTCAAAAAAGAATAATCCCATATCGATGAAGAATAATCTGTGATAAGCATGTCTGCCGCCCCTAATAACTCCTGCATGTCCGGATACTCATTCACATCCTTCACATAACTGTTTTCCTGCATATCTCCATCCGTTTCATAGCGATGCAGCCGCTCCAAACATACCCATTCCTGTCCTGTTACTTTTTTAAGAAGTAAGACTGTTTTTTCTAGGTCAAGCTTTTCGTATGTTTCATTTTTCCGATATGTAGGCGCATACAATAAAATTTTCTTTTCTGAAGAAATGCCACACCCTTCTTCTACATTTTTTCTTGCCCTGTCCGTCTCTCCATTCACCAGAAAATCATTTCTCGGCATGCCGCAATGTAAAACTTTCCCCTTAAAATGAAATGCCCCACGTATTACATAACGACAAAATTCTTCACTACTGGTCACAAATATACCGGTATTTTTTCCTGCCAATGCATTTCTTTTATCAATCAGGTGTTTCAGATATCCTTCTCCCGTATCCAGTTTTTTATATGCGCCGCCACCATGCCATGTATTAATTACTGTCTGTTTTTTTCGGAATGTCACCCACGGGACATACGAACCATTTGTGATGACCACATTTGATGTTAACAAATAAAAAAAACATCTGATTGAAAAATGTGT
>ENA-ORUL01000945-ORUL01000945.1-human-gut-metagenome-genome-assembly--contig:-NODE-945-length-22292-cov-2.861447_pt1 | contig 22292 bp, 10 predicted proteins | sample MGYA00242084_ERZ509219 | MGnify/ENA primary metagenome ERZ509219 (study PRJEB26280, sample SAMEA2338792) | human gut metagenome | biome: human gut; feature: human-associated habitat; material: faeces...
CCACGGCTGTTCAGCGCGCCGCCCACCGACACCAGATAGCGGGAAATCCCTTCCTGCTCCATCAAGCGTGCCAAATGATCGGCCGCATAGCCTTCGCCGACGGTGGAGAGATCGACATATAAATCCGGCAGGTCTTTTTGCAGATATTGCTGATGCGACTGATTGATGACCGTCAGGTGCTGTAAGCCGGTTTTGGCTTTCATCGCATCGATCTGTTCCTGGCTCGGAATTTGAACCGGCTGTTGTTCCGGGCCAAAGCCCCACAGATTCACCAGCGGCCCGACGGTTATATCCATCGCGCCATCGGTCTTCGCGCCAATGCGCAGCGAGGTGGTGACGATATCGGCCATCGCTTCACTTACCGGCCACGGCGATAAACTTTGCGAGTCGTTAAAGCGCATCAGCGCGGAATCTTTTTTATAGGTCGAAAGCAGCTGATCGTCGGCGTCCAGTTGGGTCTGAATCTTTTCTTTAAGTTCGGCGCTGCGTTTGGCGTCAATGCCCGGGATGCTGGCACGCCAGAAGGTACCCATAGTTTTGCCTTCAAGAACGGTAACTTCAGTAGCGTGGGTTTTGGCGGGTTGTGGTTTTTGATCGCAACCAACAAAGAAGAGCGCGGCAGCCAGCAGTGCCACGCGGGTAAAGCTTATTTCCATACGTGATTATCCTCATGCGAACGGTCGCAAGAGTACACCAAAAAACTGAGTTTGTACGCTGAAAACAATGAAAAAAGGGCCCGCAGGCCCTTTGTTCGATATCAATCGAGATTAGAACTGGTAAACCAGACCCAGAGCTACGATGTTATCAGTGTTGATGCCAGCGTCACGAGTGAACTGGTTGTCGTCCAGCAGGTTGATTTTGTAGTCAACGTAGGTGGACATGTTTTTGTTGAAGTAGTAGGTAGCACCAACATCAACATATTTCAGGATATCTTCGTCGTCGTAGCCACGACCCAGGTTTTTACCTTTAGACTGCAGGTAAGCCAGGGACGGACGCAGACCGAAGTCGAACTGGTACTGAGCAACAGCTTCGAAGTTCTGTGCTTTGTTCGCCCAACCCAGGGAACCTACGCGAGTTGCGTTGTAGGTCTGGGTGTACTGAGCAGCCAGGTAGATGTTGTTAGCGTCGTATTTCAGACCACCAGTGTAGGTTTCAGCACGGTCGCCGTTACCGATGTAAGCAGCGGTGTTCTGAGCATCAGTACGTTTGGAGCTGGAGATCGCACCACCGATACCGAAACCTTCGTAATCATAAGTGATAGAACCGCCGACGCCGTCGCCGTTTTGACGCAGTGCGTCACGACCGTTGTTAGTTACGCCACTAGTAAAGCCTTCACCAGATGGGTTGCCGTTTTTACCCTGGTACTGAACAGCAAAGTTCAGGCCGTCAACCAGACCGAAGAAGTCAGTGTTACGGTAGGTCGCGAAGCCGTTACCACGCTGCTGCATGAAGTTGTCAGAACCGTAGGTGTCACCACCGAATTCTGGCAGTACGTCGGTCCAGGAAGTTACGTCATAAACAACGCCGTAGTTACGACCGTAGTCGAAAGAACCCACATCCTGGAATTTCAGACCTGCGAATGCCACACGGGTCCAGGAGTTGTTTTCGTTTTCAGCGCTGTTGCCCTGGATCTGATATTCCCACTGGCCGTAACCGGTCAGCTGGTCAGTAACCTGAGTTTCACCTTTGAAGCCAAGACGCATGTAGGTCTGGTCGCCATCTACATCTTTGTTGTCAGAGAAATAGTGCAGGCCGTCTACTTTACCGTACAGATCTAATTTGTTGCCGTCTTTGTTGTAAACTTCAGCAGCGTTTGCTGCGCCTGCTACCAGCAGAGCTGGGACCAGGAGGGACAGTACTTTAACTTTCATGTTATTAACCCTCTGTTATATGCCTTTATTTGCTTTTTTATGCCACTGCATACTGATTAACCCTCATTAATCAGTCGGCAAGTCCATTCTCCCCAAAAATGCAGAATAATCCAACACGAATATGATACTAAAACTTTTAAGATGTTTCATTTATCGCTATAGATGTTTCAAAATGTAAATGCAAGGGAACTTTTTAAGATTATTGCGGAATGGCGAAATAAGCACCTAACATCAAGCAATAATAATTCAAGGTTAAAATCAATAACTTATTCTTAAGTATTTGACAGCACTGAATGTCAAAACAAAACCTTCACTCGCAACTAGAATAACTCCCGCTATCATCATTAACTTTATTTATTACCGTCATTCATTTCTGAATGTCTGTTTACCCCTATTTCAACCGGATGCCTCGCATTCGGTTTTTTTTACCCTTCTTTACACACTTTTCATTATTCTGTGCTACCACAGAAAAACTATAACGCTTGTTAACTATTTCACAAATAATTAACATCCGCATAATTTCCAGCAATCTTTGTTTATTTGCAATTATTTTTGTTGGGCTTTTTGTAGGTTATTTGTACAGCAAAATGGCGCTTGTACATCTATTTCCCCCAATGCAGGATGATAAATATCACGGGAGAATAGAGAATCATCAATCAGGTAAGAGTCTGGAATTTCACACTGTACCCTTTATACTGCCCTATCACTTCGCGAAGTTTTAACAGGTCATAAACACGAATGCGTCAGAAAGAGACAACGGCCACGACCCGCTTTTCACTCCTACCGGGGAGCATTACCCGCTTCTTTTTACTGTTGATCATTGTGTTACTGGTGACGATGGGTGTAATGGTACAAAGCGCCGTTAACGCCTGGCTGAAAGATAAAAGTTACCAGATTGTCGACATTACCCATGCTATCCAAAAGCGCGTCGATAACTGGCGTTACGTGACCTGGCAGATCTACGACAACATTGCCGCGACGACCTCCCCCTCCTCCGGCGAAGGTTTACAAGAGACGCGCCTGAAACAGGATGTCTACTATCTGGAGAAACCACGCCGCAAAACGGAAGCGTTAATCTTTGGCTCTCACGACAACTCAACGCTTGAGATGACTCAGCGGATGTCCACTTATCTGGATACATTGTGGGGCGCAGAAAATGTACCGTGGTCGATGTATTACCTGAATGGTCAGGATAACAGTCTGGTGCTGATCTCAACCCTACCCCTTAAAGATCTCACCTCCGGATTTAAAGAATCGACCGTCAGCGACATTGTTGATTCACGTCGTGCAGAGATGTTGCAACAGGCCAACGCCCTCGATGAACGCGAAAGCTTTTCTAACATGCGCCGCCTGGCCTGGCAGAACGGTCATTACTTTACATTGCGTACTACCTTTAACCAGCCAGGACATCTGGCAACGGTCGTGGCTTTTGATCTGCCGATTAATGATTTGATCCCACCGGGTATGCCGCTGGACAGTTTCCGCCTTGAGCCAGACGCGACGGCAACGGGAAACAATGATAATGAGAAAGAAGGGACGGATAGCGTCAGTATCCACTTTAACAGTACGAAGATTGAAATCTCCTCGGCACTCAACTCTACCGATATGCGCCTGGTCTGGCAGGTTCCTTATGACACCTTATTGCTGGATACGTTGCAAAACATTCTGCTGCCACTGCTGCTGAACATCGGTTTGCTGGCGCTGGCGTTATTTGGCTATACCACATTCCGCCATTTCTCCAGCCGCAGTACAGAAAACGTCCCCAGCACGGCGGTCAATAACGAATTGCGCATTTTACGGGCAATCAATGAAGAGATAGTCTCACTGCTGCCGCTCGGCCTGCTGGTTCACGATCAGGAATCGAACCGCACTGTCATAAGTAACAAAATTGCCGATCATTTGCTGCCGCATTTGAATCTGCAAAACATCACCACCATGGCGGAACAGCATCAGGGGATTATTCAGGCGACGATCAATAACGAGCTGTATGAGATCCGCATGTTCCGCAGCCAGGTCGCGCCGCGCACACAAATTTTCATTATTCGCGATCAGGATCGCGAAGTGCTGGTAAACAAGAAACTCAAGCAGGCGCAGCGTCTGTATGAGAAAAACCAGCAGGGGCGGATGATCTTTATGAAAAACATTGGCGATGCGCTGAAAGAACCCGCACAGTCCCTGGCGGAGAGCGCGGCTAAACTCAACGCCCCGGAAAGCAAACAACTGGCGAATCAGGCAGATGTGCTGGTGCGGCTGGTTGATGAAATACAGTTAGCGAACATGCTTGCGGATGATAGCTGGAAAAGTGAGACGGTGCTGTTCTCCGTGCAGGATTTAATTGATGAAGTTGTGCCTTCAGTGTTGCCTGCCATCAAGCGTAAAGGTCTGCAACTGCTGATTAACAATCATCTGAAAGCACACGATATGCGCCGCGGCGATCGCGATGCCTTACGACGTATTTTGCTGCTACTGATGCAATATGCCGTGACCTCAACGCAATTGGGAAAAATCACCCTTGAGGTTGATCAGGATGAGTCCTCCGAAGACCGCCTGACGTTCCGCATTCTGGACACGGGAGAAGGCGTAAGTATTCATGAAATGGATAATTTGCACTTCCCGTTTATCAACCAGACCCAAAACGATCGCTATGGCAAGGCGGACCCGCTGGCATTCTGGCTGAGCGATCAACTGGCACGTAAACTGGGCGGTCATTTAAACATCAAAACGCGGGATGGGCTTGGTACACGCTACTCTGTGCATATCAAAATGCTCGCAGCTGACCCGGAAGTTGAAGAGGAAGAAGAGCGTTTACTGGATGATGTCTGCGTAATGGTGGATGTTACTTCGGCAGAAATTCGGAATATTGTCACTCGCCAGTTAGAAAATTGGGGTGCAACCTGTATCACACCCGATGAAAGATTAATTAGTCAAGATTATGGTATCTTTTTAACGGATAATCCGTCTAATCTTACTGCCTCTGGCTTGCTTTTAAGCGATGATGAGTCTGGCGTACGGGAAATTGGGCCTGGTCAATTGTGCGTCAACTTCAATATGAGCAACGCTATGCAGGAAGCGGTCTTACAATTAATTGAAGTGCAACTGGCGCAGGAAGAGGTGACAGAATCGCCTCTGGGCGGAGATGAAAATGCGCAACTCCATGCCAGCGGCTATTATGCGCTCTTTGTAGACACAGTACCGGATGATGTTAAGAGGCTGTATACTGAAGCAGCAACCAGTGACTTTGCTGCGTTAGCCCAAACGGCTCATCGTCTTAAAGGCGTATTTGCCATGCTAAATCTGGTACCCGGCAAGCAGTTATGTGAAACGCTGGAACATCTGATTCGTGAGAAGGATGTTCCAGGAATAGAAAAATACATCAGCGACATTGACAGTTATGTCAAGAGCTTGCTGTAGCAAGGTAGCCTATTACATGAACAATATGAACGTAATTATTGCCGATGACCATCCGATAGTCTTGTTCGGTATTCGCAAATCACTTGAGCAAATTGAGTGGGTGAATGTTGTCGGCGAATTTGAAGACTCTACAGCACTGATCAACAACCTGCCGAAACTGGATGCGCATGTGTTGATTACCGATCTCTCCATGCCTGGCGATAAGTACGGCGATGGCATTACCTTAATCAAGTACATCAAGCGCCATTTCCCAAGCCTGTCGATCATTGTTCTGACTATGAACAACAACCCGGCGATTCTTAGTGCGGTATTGGATCTGGATATCGAAGGGATCGTGCTGAAACAAGGTGCACCGACCGATCTGCCGAAAGCTCTCGCCGCGCTGCAGAAAGGGAAGAAATTTACCCCGGAAAGCGTTTCTCGCCTGTTGGAAAAAATCAGTGCTGGTGGTTACGGTGACAAGCGTCTCTCGCCAAAAGAGAGTGAAGTTCTGCGCCTGTTTGCGGAAGGCTTCCTGGTGACCGAGATCGCTAAAAAGCTGAACCGCAGTATTAAAACCATCAGTAGCCAGAAGAAATCTGCGATGATGAAGCTGGGTGTCGAGAACGATATCGCCCTGCTGAATTATCTCTCTTCAGTGACCTTAAGTCCGGCAGATAAAGACTAATCACCTGTAGGCCAGATAAGACGCGTTAGTGTCTTATCTGGCATTTGCACCGATTGCCGGATGCGGCGTAAACGCCTTATCCGGCCTACGATTCCCATTATTTCAACAAATTACATTAAAGTAGGCCAGATAAGACGCGTCAGCGTCGCATCTGGCATTTGCACTGAATGCCGGATGCGGCGTAAACGCCTTATCCGTCCTACGAATCCCGCGATTTCCTGACCCTCTCGGCATATAACGTCAGCGTCTGTTTTATCACATCCAGCGTTACCGGCTTCGACAGGCAGCTGTCCATACCGGACTCCAGACACCGCTGCTTCTCTTCAGCCAACGCATTAGCAGTTACTCCGATTACCGGCAACGTCAGTCCCAACTGACGAATGCGTTGCGTCAAGCGGTAACCATCCATATTTGGCATGTTGACGTCGCTAAGCACGATATCAATATGATTCTTGCTAAGTACATTAAGCGCATCGACGCCATCATTCGCGGTTTTACATTGATAGCCCAACGATCCCAACTGATCTGCCAGCAAACGCCGGTTAATCGGATGATCATCCACGACCAGAATCATCATATCGTCATTATCGCTGACCGCTTTGTCCGTTGACGGCAGAGCGTTAGCAGGATCGTCGCTCTCCATCTCGATCAAATAAATACGCGCCAACAATGCCGGTAGCTCATGCGGAGCAGCCACACTGTGTACCCACTCCCCTGGCGCTTTCTCCAGCGGAATACCAATATGGCGACGACAGAAGGTCACTACCGCTCTGCCCTGCCATTTTTTACTCACTACCTCGTCAGTGATCAACACATCTTCGGGAGTCGGTTCCTGCCCTTCGTATGTTGTAACGACGATGCCGCTGCGCTGCAAACTGGTTTCCAGGAACTGACAGAGCGACGCATTGCGGACCGCCAGCCAGCAGCGTTTACCACTCAACCCTTCCACGCCTTTTTTCTGCGGGTACTGAGCGCCGTACAACGGAATACGCACGGTAAACTGGCTGCCCATTCCCGGTTCTGAATCTACCGAGATATCGCCGTCCATCATGCTGATCAGTTTTTCACAAATCGCCAGACCCAGACCGGTCCCCTGGAAATTACGCTGTACGCCCGTTCCGACCTGGAAGAAGGGATCAAACAAGCGCACCACTTCTTTCGCCGGTATCCCCACGCCGGTATCGCGAACACGGATAGAGAGATAATCGCCATCCGCGCGAACATGCAAAACTATACAGCCGGTATCGGTGAATTTTATGGCGTTACTCAACAGGTTGGAGATGACCTGCTGTAAACGCATCGGGTCGCCATTTAAGGCCACTGGCACATCCGGTTCAATAAAGCAGTACAAGCCTAACTGCTTGCGTACCACCAGCGGTAAATAGTTGGCGGTGATGTGGTTCATCACTTCACGCGGTGAAAACTCACGCGGTTCGATCTTCAACTGTTCCGATTCAATCTTCGAGAAATCGAGAATATCGCTGATAATTTTCAACAACAGGCTGGAAGAGTTGTTCATTGCCGTCACCAGCCGATCGACGCCTTTCGGTAACTCTTTGGTTTGCAACAGATCCAGGTTACCGATAATGCCATACAGCGGCGTTCGCAGCTCATGACTGACGGTGGCAAGGAACATCGATTTTGACTGGCTCGCCTGTTCCGCTGCTTGTGCCATCTCCTGCAACGACTCTTCCATCTTCACGCGCGAAGAAACATCCACCAGCACACAAATGGCCACGTTTTCATTACGATAGCGCGAATGGACGAAGCTGATTTGCAGATTGGTATTGTTGCTGGTCAGGACATCAACAAAATTGACCTGCTGCCCACAGATAATTTGCGTCAGTCGTTGGCGGTCCTCATGCGTAAGCATATTGAGATAGGTATGCGCCAGTTCGTTACTTAAAATATTGACGCCATCAGCGGTACGCAAAATGCAGATACCCACTGGCGCGGAGGCGACAATCTTGCGATTGAACTGCTCATGTTCTTCCAGTCGCAGGGCGTCGCTTTCCGCCGGAATGAAAATACGTCGCTCGTACATCCGTGCGAGAGTAAACAATGCAGCTCCGGCAAGCACATTCAGCAAAATTGCGTTAAGGATCAACATGCGAATGCGTTCCAGCACCTTATCAACCGGCACCGAATACACGATGCTTAGCGATGAGGGTGGCAGATTTTTCTTCAGCACCAGCTCCCGGAACCCTTCCGTATAGCCAAACCAGGAGCGTTCCTGCATCCAGCGAGGATCGCCCTTAATTTTACTTTCTGGTCCGGTAAGCGAAATCAGGGTATGACCATTTTCATCAAGAATGGTAACCCCCATCGGCAACGTACCCGGTAAGAAAAAGTTCTCCATCCGGATGGTCTGCTCGACACCCAAAAGCGCCTGCAACCGGTTCGCCAGATAAACTGGCGTCAACGCGTAAAAATACCCGACGCCAGGGCGCGGACCTTCGCTGATCCAGTAGAGGTTACTGCCGCTATCATCTTGTGGTGCATTTCGATATTTATTGATGCGTTCATGCAAAGCTTTCAACGCGGTATCGCGTTCCACTGGCATATCACGCAGACCGAAATTGGCCATGCAGAGGTTATCGCTGCCGATTAAAAATACCCGGTTTAGATCGTAAGCCGCAGAAAAATTATCGCGCCAGTAGCGCATAAACCACGCCAATGACTCCAGAGAACCTCGCCAGGTGTTACTCATTGCGGAACAATCGGAGTCGGCAAACAGCGGTTCAAACGCAGGCACATCCGCCTGCGTTTCTCGTCCACGCGGGGAAAGCACACCGTTTTCTGCCGATAAGCGATTTTCGGCGATGTACTTCAGCTCTTTCATCACATCAGAGGTGCGTTGAATAAAGCGCTGAGCCTGATCGGAACTCAGATTAAATTCCTGACGAATTTCCGATTCTCGCTGATGTAACGCATTAACGATGTAAAAAACGGATGAAAAAGCAATCAACAGCCAGAGCACTAACGCCAATGCTCTGAACATGTAGCGCGAGGCTTTCAGGGTTGTACGAAAAGAAGCAAGGTATTTCAAAGGGGCGAAGCTCCGCCTCAGGTGACCGATGGAGTGTGGTTAAGGTAGCGGTAAAAGCGTGTTACCGCAATGTTCTCTCTTCTCTGGAATATGATACACCGCCGAGAAATCATCACCTTAACCTCTGATAATCGTCATATACCGGACAAGACTAGTGGATTTCAGCATGCATTATATGAAGTGGATTTATCCACGCCGCTTACGCAATCAAATGATCCTGATGGCAATCCTGATGGTCATTGTCCCAACGCTTACTATTGGTTATATCGTAGAAACGGAAGGACGTTCAGCAGTCTTATCTGAAAAAGAGAAAAAACTTTCTGCCGTGGTCAACCTGCTTAATCAGGCACTAGGCGATCGCTATGATCTCTACATCGACTTACCACGTGAGGAGCGTATCCGCGCATTAAATGCAGAACTTGCCCCCATTACCGAAAATATCACTCACGCCTTCCCTGGCATCGGTGCTGGTTATTACAACAAAATGCTGGATGCGATAATCACCTACGCGCCTTCAGCGCTATATCAGAATAATGTCGGCGTTACCATTGCCGCAGATCACCCTGGTCGCGAAGTGATGCGTACAAATACCCCTTTAGTTTATTCAGGCAGGCAGGTGCGCGGCGATATTTTGAATTCAATGCTCCCCATTGAGCGTAATGGTGAAATCCTCGGCTATATCTGGGCCAATGAATTAACCGAAGATATTCGCCGCCAGGCCTGGAAAATGGATGTGAGGATTATCATTGTGCTCACCGCTGGTTTGCTGATAAGCCTGCTGTTGATTGTCCTTTTCTCCCGTCGCCTGAGCGCCAATATTGATATCATCACCGATGGCCTCTCGACTCTGGCACAAAATATTCCCACTCGATTACCACAATTGCCCGGTGAAATGGGGCAAATCAGTCAGAGTGTTAATAACCTCGCCCAGGCACTGCGTGAAACGCGGACACTTAACGATCTGATTATTGAAAACGCTGCCGATGGCGTCATTGCCATTGACCGCCAGGGTGATGTAACCACCATGAACCCAGCAGCAGAAGTTATCACTGGCTATCAACGCCATGAACTGGTAGGGCAGCCTTACTCCATGTTGTTCGACAATACTCAGTTCTACAGTCCAGTACTGGATACGCTGGAACATGGCACCGAACATGTGGCGCTGGAGATCAGTTTTCCAGGTCGTGACCGCACCATTGAACTCAGTGTCACTACCAGTCGTATTCATAACACGCACGGTGAAATGATAGGTGCTTTGGTGATTTTCTCTGATTTAACTGCCCGCAAAGAAACCCAGCGCCGCATGGCGCAAGCAGAACGCCTCGCCACACTGGGTGAGCTGATGGCTGGCGTCGCGCATGAAGTACGTAATCCGTTAACGGCTATTCGTGGTTATGTACAGATCTTGCGCCAACAAACCAGTGACCCAATACATCAGGAATATCTGTCCGTAGTACTCAAAGAAATCGATTCAATTAACAAAGTTATTCAGCAATTGCTCGAATTTTCACGTCCACGCCACAGTCAATGGCAACAAGTCAGCCTCAATGCATTGGTTGAAGAAACTCTGGTACTGGTACAAACCGCCGGCGTACAAGCGCGGGTCGACTTCATAAGCGAACTGGATAATGAATTAAGCCCGATTAACGCCGATCGTGAACTGCTCAAACAGGTACTACTGAATATCCTGATCAATGCCGTCCAGGCTATCAGCGCACGAGGGAAAATTCGCATTCAAACCTGGCAATACAGCGACTCACAACAGGCCATTTCGATAGAGGACAACGGCTGTGGCATTGATCTCTCGCTGCAAAAAAAGATCTTCGATCCCTTTTTCACCACCAAAGCCTCAGGAACCGGGCTTGGTCTGGCGTTAAGTCAACGCATCATTAATGCCCATCAGGGTGATATTCGCGTCGCCAGTTTGCCGGGCTACGGCGCAACCTTCACGCTTATTTTACCGATCAACCCGCAGGGAAATCAGACTGTATGACTGCTATTAATCGCATCCTTATTGTGGATGATGAAGATAATGTTCGCCGTATGCTGAGCACCGCTTTTGCACTACAAGGATTCGAAACACATTGTGCGAACAACGGACGCACAGCATTACACCTGTTTGCCGATATTCACCCTGATGTGGTGTTGATGGATATCCGCATGCCAGAGATGGACGGCATCAAGGCACTAAAGGAGATGCGCAGCCATGAGACCCGGACACCCGTTATTCTGATGACGGCCTATGCGGAAGTGGAAACCGCCGTCGAAGCGCTACGCTGCGGAGCCTTCGACTATGTTATTAAACCGTTTGATCTCGATGAGTTGAATTTAATCGTTCAGCGCGCTTTACATCTCCAGTCAATGAAAAAAGAGATCCGTCATCTGCACCAGGCACTGAGCACCAGCTGGCAATGGGGGCACATTCTCACCAACAGCCCGGCGATGATGGACATCTGCAAAGACACCGCCAAAATTGCCCTTTCTCAGGCCAGCGTCTTGATTAGCGGTGAAAGCGGCACCGGGAAAGAGTTGATTGCCAGAGCGATTCACTACAATTCGCGGCGGGCAAAGGGGCCGTTCATTAAAGTCAACTGCGCGGCGCTGCCGGAATCGTTGCTCGAAAGTGAACTGTTTGGTCATGAAAAAGGTGCATTTACTGGTGCACAAACCTTGCGTCAGGGATTATTTGAACGAGCCAACGAAGGTACTCTGCTCCTCGACGAAATTGGCGAAATGCCGCTGGTACTACAAGCCAAATTACTACGCATTCTACAGGAACGGGAATTTGAACGGATTGGCGGCCATCAGACCATAAAATTTGATATCCGCATCATTGCTGCCACCAACCGCGACTTGCAGGCAATGGTAAAAGAAGGCACCTTCCGTGAAGATCTCTTTTATCGCCTTAACGTTATTCATTTAATACTGCCGCCTCTGCGCGATCGCCGGGAAGATATTTCCCTGTTAGCTAATCACTTTTTGCAAAAATTCAGTAGTGAGAATCAGCGCGATATTATCGACATCGATCCGATGGCAATGTCACTGCTTACCGCCTGGTCATGGCCGGGAAATATTCGAGAGCTTTCCAACGTTATTGAACGCGCCGTCGTGATGAATTCAGGCCCGATCATTTTTTCTGAGGATCTTCCGCCACAGATTCGTCAGCCAGTCTGTAATGCTGGCGAGGTAAAAACAGCCCCTGTCGGTGAGCGTAATTTAAAAGAGGAAATTAAACGCGTCGAAAAACGCATCATTATGGAAGTGCTGGAACAACAAGAAGGAAACCGAACCCGCACTGCTTTAATGCTGGGCATCAGTCGCCGTGCATTGATGTATAAACTCCAGGAATACGGTATCGATCCGGCGGATGTATAACACCAAAACTTGCTATGCAGAAATTTGCACAGTGCGCAATTTTCTGCATAGCCGCTCATTCTCCTTATAAATCCCCATCCAATTTATCCCTTCATATTCAATTAGTTAAATAACTAAATCCAATAATCTCATTCTGGCACTCCCCTTGCTATTGCCTGATTGTACCCACAACGGTGTATGCAAGAGGGATAAAAAATGAAAACAAAATTGATGACATTACAAGACGCCACCGGCTTCTTTCGTGACGGCATGACCATCATGGTGGGCGGATTTATGGGGATTGGCACTCCATCCCGCCTGGTTGAAGCATTACTGGAATCTGGTGTTCGCGACCTGACATTGATAGCCAATGATACCGCGTTTGTTGATACCGGCATCGGTCCGCTCATCGTCAATGGTCGAGTCCGCAAAGTGATTGCTTCACATATCGGCACCAACCCGGAAACAGGTCGGCGCATGATATCTGGTGAGATGGACGTCGTTCTGGTGCCGCAAGGTACGCTAATCGAGCAAATTCGCTGTGGTGGAGCTGGACTTGGTGGTTTTCTCACCCCAACGGGTGTCGGCACCGTCGTAGAGGAAGGCAAACAGACACTGACACTCGACGGTAAAACCTGGCTGCTCGAACGCCCACTGCGCGCCGACCTGGCGCTAATTCGCGCTCATCGTTGCGACACACTTGGCAACCTGACCTATCAACTTAGCGCCCGCAACTTTAACCCCCTGATAGCCCTTGCGGCTGATATCACGCTGGTAGAGCCAGATGAACTGGTCGAAACCGGCGAGCTGCAACCTGACCATATTGTCACCCCTGGTGCCGTTATCGACCACATCATCGTTTCACAGGAGAGCAAATAATGGATGCGAAACAACGTATTGCGCGCCGTGTGGCGCAAGAGCTTCGTGATGGTGACATCGTTAACTTAGGGATCGGTTTACCCACAATGGTCGCCAATTATTTACCGGAGGGTATTCATATCACTCTGCAATCGGAAAACGGCTTCCTCGGTTTAGGCCCGGTCACGACAGCGCATCCAGATCTGGTGAACGCTGGCGGGCAACCGTGCGGTGTTTTACCCGGTGCAGCCATGTTTGATAGCGCCATGTCATTTGCGCTAATCCGTGGCGGTCATATTGATGCCTGCGTGCTCGGCGGTTTGCAAGTAGACGAAGAAGCAAACCTCGCGAACTGGGTAGTGCCTGGGAAAATGGTGCCCGGTATGGGTGGCGCGATGGATCTGGTGACCGGGTCGCGCAAAGTGATCATCGCCATGGAACATTGCGCCAAAGATGGTTCAGCAAAAATTTTGCGCCGCTGCACCATGCCACTCACTGCGCAACATGCGGTGCATATGCTGGTTACTGAACTGGCTGTCTTTCGTTTTATTGACGGCAAAATGTGGCTCACCGAAATTGCCGACGGGTGTGATTTAGCCACCGTGCGTGCCAAAACAGAAGCTCGGTTTGAAGTCGCCGCCGATCTGAATACGCAACGGGGTGATTTATGATTGGTCGCATATCGCGTTTTATGACGCGTTTTGTCAGCCGGTGGCTTCCCGATCCACTGATCTTTGCCATGTTGCTGACATTGCTAACATTCGTGATCGCGCTTTGGTTAACACCACAAACGCCGATCAGCATGGTGAAAATGTGGGGTGACGGTTTCTGGAACTTGCTGGCGTTTGGTATGCAGATGGCGCTTATCATCGTTACCGGTCATGCCCTTGCCAGCTCTGCTCCGGTGAAAAGTTTGCTGCGTACTGCCGCCTCCGCCGCAAAGACGCCCGTACAGGGCGTCATGCTGGTCACTTTCTTCGGTTCAGTCGCTTGTGTCATCAACTGGGGATTTGGTTTGGTTGTCGGCGCAATGTTTGCCCGTGAAGTCGCCCGGCGAGTCCCCGGTTCTGATTATCCGTTGCTCATTGCCTGCGCCTACATTGGTTTTCTCACCTGGGGTGGCGGCTTCTCTGGATCAATGCCTCTGTTGGCTGCAACACCGGGCAACCCGGTTGAGCATATCGCCGGGCTGATCCCGGTGGGCGATACTCTGTTCAGTGGTTTTAACATTTTCATCACTGTGGCGTTGATTGTGGTGATGCCATTTATCACCCGCATGATGATGCCAAAACCGTCTGACGTGGTGAGTATCGATCCAAAACTACTCATGGAAGAGGCTGATTTTCAAAAGCAGCTACCGAAAGATGCCCCACCATCCGAGCGACTGGAAGAAAGCCGCATTCTGACGTTGATCATCGGCGCACTCGGTATCGCTTACCTTGCGATGTACTTCAGCGAACATGGCTTCAACATCACCATCAATACCGTCAACCTGATGTTTATGATTGCGGGTCTGCTGCTACATAAAACGCCAATGGCTTATATGCGTGCTATCAGCGCGGCAGCACGCAGTACTGCCGGTATTCTGGTGCAATTCCCCTTCTACGCTGGGATCCAACTGATGATGGAGCATTCCGGTCTGGGCGGACTCATTACCGAATTCTTCATCAATGTTGCGAACAAAGACACCTTCCCGGTAATGACCTTTTTTAGTTCTGCACTGATTAACTTCGCCGTTCCGTCTGGCGGCGGTCACTGGGTTATTCAGGGACCTTTCGTGATACCCGCAGCCCAGGCGCTGGGCGCTGATCTCGGTAAATCGGTAATGGCGATCGCCTACGGCGAGCAATGGATGAACATGGCACAACCATTCTGGGCGCTGCCAGCACTGGCAATCGCCGGACTCGGTGTCCGCGACATCATGGGCTACTGCATCACTGCCCTGCTCTTCTCCGGTGTCATTTTCGTCATTGGTTTAACGCTGTTCTGACGGCACCCCTACAAACAGAAGGAATATAAAATGAAAAATTGTGTCATCGTCAGTGCGGTACGTACTGCTATCGGTAGTTTTAACGGTTCACTCGCTTCCACCAGCGCCATCGACCTGGGGGCGACAGTAATTAAAGCCGCCATTGAACGTGCAAAAATCGATTCACAACACGTTGATGAAGTGATTATGGGTAACGTGTTACAAGCCGGGCTGGGGCAAAATCCGGCGCGTCAGGCACTGTTAAAAAGCGGGCTGGCAGAAACGGTGTGCGGATTCACGGTCAATAAAGTATGTGGTTCGGGTCTTAAAAGTGTGGCGCTTGCCGCCCAGGCCATTCAGGCAGGTCAGGCGCAGAGCATTGTGGCGGGGGGTATGGAAAATATGAGTTTAGCCCCCTACTTACTCGATGCAAAAGCACGCTCTGGTTATCGTCTTGGAGACGGACAGGTTTATGACGTAATCCTGCGCGATGGCCTGATGTGCGCCACCCATGGTTATCATATGGGGATTACCGCCGAAAACGTGGCTAAAGAGTACGGAATTACCCGTGAAATGCAGGATGAACTGGCGCTACATTCACAGCGTAAAGCGGCAGCCGCAATTGAGTCCGGTGCTTTTACAGCCGAAATCGTCCCGGTAAATGTTGTCACTCGAAAGAAAACCTTCGTCTTCAGTCAAGACGAATTCCCGAAAGCGAATTCAACGGCTGAAGCGTTAGGTGCATTGCGCCCGGCCTTCGATAAAGCAGGAACAGTCACCGCTGGGAACGCGTCTGGTATTAACGACGGTGCTGCCGCTCTGGTGATTATGGAAGAATCTGCGGCGCTGGCAGCAGGCCTTACCCCCCTGGCTCGCATTAAAAGTTATGCCAGCGGTGGCGTGCCCCCCGCATTGATGGGTATGGGCCCAGTACCTGCCACGCAAAAAGCGTTACAACTGGCGGGGCTGCAACTGGCGGATATTGATCTCATTGAGGCTAATGAAGCATTTGCTGCACAGTTCCTTGCCGTTGGGAAAAACCTGGGCTTTGATTCTGAGAAAGTGAATGTCAACGGCGGGGCCATCGCGCTCGGGCATCCTATCGGTGCCAGTGGTGCTCGTATTCTGGTCACACTATTACATGCCATGCAGGCACGCGATAAAACGCTGGGGCTGGCAACACTGTGCATTGGCGGCGGTCAGGGAATTGCGATGGTGATTGAACGGTTGAATTAATCAATAAAAACACCCGATAGCGAAAGTTATCGGGTGTTTTCTTGAACATCGACGGCGAAGGTAACCCCATTAATCACCAGTCAAAACTTTTCACCAGCGTCAGCTCGCCAGCATTACGCATCGGTACAATAAATGTTTCCTGTTTCTCATTGACCGATCCTTCATCGGTGATCAGCGTCAGTTGGGCGGTGGTTAATTCCGTTTCGCTGCGCCCACCATAGTAGTTGATATACACCTGATAGCGCCCGTGAATTGGCGCGGGCATGGCGAAAATCTCGGGTCCGTACCCCGTCGTGACATCCATATCCAGTGCACCACTGTTTTTCAGCACGGTGTTACCGTACCAGGCGTGTTCGCCATCGGGCGTAACAACGTGAAGGTCGAGGTCGGTATTGTCCGTATCCCACGAGAGAACCAGCCGTAAACGTGCACGAATCGTTCCTGTACCCGGCGTTGAGTAAAACTGCATTTTTTGTCGGCTTTGCCCATCCGGGCTGATGACCTGCACGCTGTTGCTGCCTTCAGTGAAAATATAAGGGCGTGCAAATGAACCATCGGATTCAATTCTCTGCGGCATACTGGCACCGTTGACCACCAGCCGGCCCTGCTGAACTTTACCCGCCGCAGCATAATTCTTTATTTTGCCGCGGATCTGCGCTGAGATATTTTGATCATCTGCCATGTTGACGGACGACGCCGGGTAATTGATCGATTGTGAAAAACTGGCATCTTCGCCCTCTGCCGGATGCCAGCCTGAGAGCGGTGCATCAATCTCGACTTCCTGCACACCTTCACTGTGAGCGACAGGCGAAAGCGCCACCAGTAACAACGGAAGAAAAATCTTTCGCATAGCATTAGTCCATTAATAATTGTCGGGTCAGCGTTTCGATATAGTTCTCATCAAGCCCGGTGGGATAACCATCAAAGGCCAGGTGCAGATACTCATGGGTTAAATCCAGCCGATCCTGAAGCGTAAAGAAGTTACGAATAAACAGCCGTTTCTGCTGCCGATCGGTATAGGGGAAACCTGAGACTAAACGGCAAACCGCAAACACGTCTGGTTCGTTGTACCCCGTCTCAGCTTGTAATATACGCCGCCACTGCGGCATTTTTTTCGCCAGCCAGGCTTTCGCTTTGGGTAATAACTGGCAGGTTGAGCGTGGCGCTCCCCAGCGGCTAAGACTGTTGTCGGGATAAGCAAACGCGAGTATCTGATCGTAACGCTCTCCCTGCCCCGCCTGGGCCGTGGCTTGCCGCCAGGAAAGTGTCCCTTCGGTAGCGCGACTGCCATGATAATGAACCGGATCGCCTGCATAGATGAGATCCTGCGTCCAGGCGGTCATCGTTCGCGCCCCCGTGGTCGCTGGCGAAGCAGAAACACGCTGCGTGGCGCTGCTGTCGGGGATGGTCAGGCAATCGCCTTCCCGATTGGCGGTTTGCTGTAAAAAAGTGCGAATCGCCACGGTCATGGCTTTCGCTGCCTCAGGGGGCGTACTTTTCGCCTCGCGATCCAGAACTCTGGCAACGTACTCTTCACGATCGAGATGCGACTGCAATTTCAGTTTGCCCTTTTCGCTCAGTAAGGTCGTCTCACCGTGGCTGACAAACGTAATGTGGTTACCATTAGTAAACGTCACACGATAGCGCCCATTAAGTACGCCGGGATTTACTGCCGTCGTACTCTTTTCCGCTGTGATTTTCTTCAGCGGATAGCGGGCAAACAGCTCCACCTCTACACATTGCCCACTGGCAACCTGCGTCGGCACTGGCAAAACCCGATTAAGCACCGTCGCATAACGGGTTAGTACCGTTTTGCTGGTGCCACTGCCAGTAACCCACAGCGGTGTACCATCGGTTAACCAGCCAGCAAAACCACCCTGACGGATTTCCTGTTTATCATCGGCAAACCAGCTCCAGGTTTTCACCCGTACCCGACTACCGAGCATGGATGCGACACCGATTTTCGCCTCGTCCAGCACCACATCCAGTAAGACTTCCTGAGCTTTGTTTTGCGCGGGTAACGTCGCTAATGAATCAAGCAGCGATTTAACCGTTACCGAGGTTTCTGGCTTCAGCGTAGTCAGAGACGCTAACCACGCAGGTGCCTGACGCTGTTGCCAGTATTGCCCCCACACATCTGCGCCAATATGCAACCGCTGCGGCGCAAAATAGAGCCCACAGGAACGTACCAGCGCGGTATCGCGCGTTATGCTCTCCCCAGCCTGACAACAATAAACCTCTTCCGGGGAGTTTCCGCGACACTGGTAGGGCTGCTCCGGTTGATGGGTATCCTCCAGCCAGGCGTAAACATACAGTTTCCACAAACTCCCTAACGGCGTGGTGAGCGAGTCAGGTAATGCTGAGACTTTGGTCACGCCTGATGACGACAGCTGATACAGTTGATCGTGCTGCGCACCGCGCAGCACCAGTTGTAACGGCGTCTCCTCCGCAAGTGTTGGCAGAGTAACCAACGCCAATAGCCAGACGATTCTGCGCCAGTTCACTTATTTCACCTGCATCCCGGTCCATTCACTCCCTGCCGCAACACTTTGCTGCGCAGGTGCATAGGAACGCACATAACGAGCAGGAGGCAGAACGAATTGCCCTTTTTGCGAGAAGCGCAGCAAATGGCGGAAAGTGACCGTTCCCGTCAGTTCTTTCACCGGCACCATATAGGCCAGTTCGCCCATTTCATTTCGCGCTTTTTCCAGCAATTGCCCCTGCTGTTTCGCGGCGTTGGGTTTATTGACCGAAATGCCCCATGTTGTGCGCTCAACGTCGGCTCCCGGTGGCAGCGGTACTTCCACCTGACCGTAGCGCAGAACTGCATCCTGCTCGCTGGTAAGCGTGATTTCATCGAGATACAGCGCATCGCTGTCAATCTCATTGCTGGTCACCGGTTGCAGAATAAAGCTCATCTCTTCTTCACCAGGGATAAGCCGATACAACTGGCGTTCAACGGTCACCGGAATGTTACTTTGTTGAGCCATTTTTGCCGGCTCACGCCAGCGGACCTGCACATTTTGCGGCGATAATTCGTCACCAAAAGAGAGAATGTCCGGCACGCCCTGACCAACCCAACGCCAGTCTTCGCCCCCTCCAGTTAACTTATGTTTAGCCCATGCGCCCGCAGGCGCAGGCAAAACAACTGGAGGCATTGTCGCCATATATTTCGCCAGCCAGTTCATGGCCAGCGCGCGCTCAATAGTGGATTGCTCAGCGGTCAAACCACTTAAAATAGCGGCCGTCTGGGTAGCGTCGCCACCGCTATTAAGCAGCACAACCGTGTGCGCCAGCGGCTGATTGCTGTTTGCCGCTTTATCCCACGCATATTGCTGAACCTGTGGCATCACCGTGGACTTCAACTGCGCTTTTTTCAGCAACGTCATGGTTAAGACGTTTGCCACCGCATCTGCCAGTGGAGACTCCGGTGTATCGAGGATCAGGCTATCATTGATATCGCGGGTGTCTTCCTCAGAGAAATCTTCAGTTTTAGTTCCGCGCCGGGCGATAGCTTCATCCAACCCTTTCAACAACGTTTTGCACGGCAAATTCATCTCCTGCGCCCATGCCAGCACCAGCGCCCGATGCAATAACGGCATGTTATCTGCCTGCTCCGCGTAGCTGTCGAGCATATGCTGCCAGTATTCCGGTTGTTGCGTTACGCCGATCGCCTGGCTGGCCTGCCAGTCGGCGTACCATGCCCATGCCGTAAGGAAGGCGTCACCATTGCCATCTTCACCCCACCAGGTAAAGCGCGCTCCGGGCCCCGCCAGTTGCATCAGCCGCAGACGGTTATCCTGAATCATCTGACGAATGTCGTTAGCGGCGGCACTTTGATGATCGGCAAGCGAACGCCAGGCGAGACTGAGCGGGATCAGACGGCTACCGGTGTTGATTACGCCACCCCACGGTTCATCGACTAACGCATCAAGATTGTTGCGGAAAATCTCCTGCGGCGTTTCACTACTTTGTAGCCGGATATTGCTCGCCTGCTCGGGCAACATCAGCGCGTTATCGCCACCACCGAGCATGACATTTTTCTGCTGTTCAACGGGCCAGCTGTTATCCACAAAAGACAGTTTTGTGCTAATGCTGTCCTGCACTTGCCCATTTTGTTGCAGTTCTGCACTTAACAAGCCAGATTGCTGAATATTCTGCGTCAGCGAAATATAATTCGCCCCTTTGTGCAGCGTCAGCGTCTGGCGCATCTCAGCGCCTGCAAATTTAGTCACCAGCGCCACCGGTTCGTTATCCTGCTGACTGAAGATAAACAGTCCTGCCGCCGGTTTGTCGCCCACGCGATACACCGTTGGCATACTCCACGTCATGTAGAGATTTTTTTCCGAACGCAGATAAGCACGCCCCTGCCCGACCAGCCCGTCGCCGTTCATCCCACGCGCGGTGATACGCCAGCGGGTTAACGAATCAGGCATCAGGAACGTGAAATACGCTTTGCCTTGTTTATCGGTTGTGAGTGACGGCATCCATGCCGCGGTATCCACCTCTTCACGCCGTGGACGTTCAAGCATTTTTACTCGCCGCTCGCTGCGGTTAGTTGCGCCAGGCGCAACCGGCTCGCTGGAGAGCGCCTGGTCGTAGCTGATAAACGACAGACTGGAGCTGGTACGCACATTGTTACGCCCCAGCGGATAGAAAAATTTGCCGATATTCGGCGCGATTTCTGGTTGCAGCGCGTAGATCATTTCATCGACCACGCATACCGTTAGCTGCGCAGAAACAGGTTTACCTTTCAGCGACGAGGTTAATTCGACATTGACCAGTTCACCAGGCTGGTAATGGGTTTTGTCCGTTTTCACCCGGATATCCAGCTGGGGAACGGCAACTTTGATCCCGGCGTTCTGAAAACTGTACTGACCGTTACGGGTATACAGCACCGAAAAAGTGATGTTAGGCGCAAAGGAATTGCTCACTGGAACCCGGGCTTCATACTGGGTATCGTTTAAACGTTGTAGCGTTAGCCAGTTTGCCGGATGCGAAAGCAGCGACTGCTGTTCCACGCGATCGCGTTCCAGCGTCAATAATGCTTCATCAATTGGCTCCGGAAAGGTAATCAGCATCTTCGCGGTTTCGCCTGGCTGGTACAGCGTTTTATCCGCCACGATATCTACCGTACCAGTATGCGCCGTGCTGCCCTTACCGCTGACGGCATGACTTAACCCAGCGAGAATTAAGCCGTCTTTATCGCGTAATGTCAGATTGTAGTTGCCAGGTTTAGCGAAATTGACGGTAAAGGATTTGCCGCCTGACGGTAGCTCTCCGCTATGGCTCGTGCGGTCTTCGAGACGCAACCATTCATACGTAACAGGAACCTGTTTTGAAGATTCCAGCGCGGCATAACGGAACACAACCGACTCGCCGCTATTACTGTATTGTGCGGCAGTACTTAATGAGTAATGCGCCAGACCGCGTTCAATGAGGATCTCTTTGGTGGTGGTGACGCGATACGCCGCGCCGTCACTGGCGGAGACGGTTAACAAATAGCGGCTCGGTTTATCGGCGGCGGGGAGATTTAACGCCACATGACCGCTGGCGTCGGACACCGTTTCGCTGCCTTCCAGCGACACGGGGAAACGTCCGGCATAACGCAAATCGTTACCGACCATTGATAATTGCTGAGCGCGCAAACTTAACTGCACGCGGGCATTTTTTACCGGCTCGCCATCCGGGTAGAGCAGTTGCAGTTTGCCGCTGACCGCTTCGCCAGTTTTGAACTCTTTTTTGGCGAGAGCTAAACCAATCTCGAAATGTGGCTTGATGTAGTTTGCCACGCGAAAACTGCTGCTATAGACCTGATTGCGGTAAGCAAGACGTAACTCATAACCTCCGGCTACGGCATTTTCTGGCAGGCGGAAA
>ENA-ORUL01000979-ORUL01000979.1-human-gut-metagenome-genome-assembly--contig:-NODE-979-length-21830-cov-7.073617_pt1 | contig 21830 bp, 20 predicted proteins | sample MGYA00242084_ERZ509219 | MGnify/ENA primary metagenome ERZ509219 (study PRJEB26280, sample SAMEA2338792) | human gut metagenome | biome: human gut; feature: human-associated habitat; material: faeces...
GAGTCAAAATCAATACCTTTTCATGTCGGCCTTTTCTTAGAAGACGACTTCTCGTAACGACGAAAATCACAAATATAGATGATTTGATTCTCAGACTTCGTCTGTTTACTCATCCCGGCAAATTCCTATTTATCTATTTGTATCAAAAAAAATACTTGACTTCTCCACCAGCTATGATATATTTGTAATCACTTGCTTTGGTATTCAAACTATTTTAATTCAAAATAATATTATTTCAAAACAATAAGATTTGAAAATAAAAATATTCACATAGAATATCAGAACGAAGTGATCAGAAGTAATCATATGAGCAAGAAAAGGAGAAAGTGATGTTTGTCAAAATAAAAGGGACAGGCTCCTGCCTTCCTGAGAAAGTGCTTGATAATTTTGAAATTTCTCAGTTGGTAGATACGAACGATGAATGGATTCAGAGTCGTACCGGAATCAAGAGCCGGCATATTGCCAGGGAAGAGACAGCAGTTTCTATGGCAGCGAAAGCGGCGAAGAGGGCATTGGAAGATGCACAGGTTGCGGCAGAGGAGATTGACCTTCTCATTGTGTCAAGTGTTTCGTCTGAACAGCTTTTGCCATGTACAGCCTGCAGTGTTCAAAAGGAGATTGGTGCTGTGAATGCAGCAGCATTTGATTTAAATGCGGCATGTTCAGGATTTATAGTAGCTTATCAGATGGCAGCCGGACAGATTAAGGCCGGGCTTTCGAAAAAAGCGCTGTTGATCGGTGTAGAATGTCTGTCGAATATCGTGAACTGGGAAGACAGAGGTACCTGTATTTTATTTGGTGATGGTGCCGGAGCTGCGGTTGTCAGTGCAGATGAAGATGGGAATATAGATGGAAGAGGAAACATTGAGATTCCTTCCGTACTTCATTCCGATGGAAGCAGAGGTGAAGTACTTACCTGTCAGAATCCGACGGGAAAGAGAGCCGATGGTTCTTTAAAGGGTTATGTGGCGATGGATGGCAGAGAGATTTACAAGTTTGCAGCCAGACAGGTTCCTGTTGTAGTGAAGGAAATTCTTGAAAAGGCAGGAAAGTCTGTAGAAGAAGTTGATTTATTTGTTCTTCATCAGGCAAACCGAAGAATTGTCGAGGCAATCGCTAAGCGGTTAAAGCAGCCAATTGAAAAGTTTCCGATGGATATGATGCAGAATGGAAATATGTCTTCTGCGAGTATTCCGGTGCTGCTTGATGAATTAAAGAAAGCCGGAAAGTTACAGCCGGGAATGAAGATAGTTGTTGCCGGGTTTGGCGCAGGCCTTACATGGGGCGGCATGTATTTAGAATGGTAAAAAGGTAATTCCCGGAATTTCCGGATTACATAAAGAAGAAAACAATGTAAGAGTATAAGAAAGAATGAGGTTTATATTATGTTTGAAAAAATTAAAGAATTAATCGTGGAATCTTTAGGAATTGAAGAAGACCAGGTAACAATGGAAGCATCTTTCAAAGAGGATTTAAAAGTAGATTCTCTTGACCTTTTCGAGATGGTTATGAGTCTTGAGGATGAGTTTGATGTAGAAATCCCTACAGAAGAGTTAGAGAAGATGGAAACTGTTGGAGACGTTGTAGAGTACATCAAAGAACATAAATAGGCAGAGGGACAAAGAATGAAAACAGTGATTACAGAATTGCTTGGAATTGAGTACCCGGTAATTCAGGGCGGTATGGCATGGGTTGGAACAGCCGAGCTTGCCGCCGCTGTTTCCGAAGCCGGTGGACTTGGAATCATTGGTGCGGGCGGTGCACCTGCTTCTTGGGTGGAAGAACAGATTCATAAAGTAAAGGAAAAAACAGATAAGCCATTTGGCGTGAATCTGATGTTATTAAATCCAGAGGCAGATGCGATCGCCGAACTTCTTGTAAAAGAGGAAGTAAAGGTAGTAACAACCGGTGCAGGTAACCCGGAAAAGTACATGGAAGAATGGAAGAAAGCCGGTGTGCGCGTCATTCCAGTTGTAGCAAGTACTGCTCTTGCAAAGCGAATGGAAAAGGCTGGTGCGGACGCGGTTATCGCAGAAGGTACCGAGTCAGGCGGACATATTGGAGAGACAACAACAATGGCATTAGTACCACAGGTTGTTGATGCAGTAAATATCCCTGTAATTGCAGCCGGCGGAATCGCAGACGGAAGAGGAATGGCAGCCGCATTTATGCTTGGCGCAAAGGCTATCCAGATGGGAACGATTTTCGTTGCATCTAAGGAATCCATCGTAAGTGAAGCCTATAAGAATAAAGTAATTAAAGCAAAAGATATTGATACAAAGGTAACCGGAAGAACAACAGGACATCCAGTTAGATGTTTAAGAAATCAGCAGACAAGAGAGTATTTGAAGTTAGAGCAGGCAGGCGCTTCCTTTGAAGAACTTGAGAAGCTGACACTTGGCGGTCTTAGAAAGGCGGTTGTTGACGGTGATGTCATTCATGGAAGTGTGATGGCAGGCCAGATTGCCGGTCTTGTAAAGGACAGCAGAAGTTGTAAGGAAATTATCGAAGGAATCTGCAGAGAGATGAAGAACGTTGTTCTTTCACAGGCAGAGAATATCGGGAGGTAGAGTAAATGAGTAAAATAGCATTTCTTTATCCGGGACAGGGAGCACAGGTCGCAGGAATGGGTAAAGATTTTTATGAAAAAAGCCCACTGGCAAAAGAAGTATTTGATAAGAGCTGTGAGATTTTAGGACAGGATATGAAACATATCTGTTTTGAGGAAAATGAACTCCTTGACAGAACGGATTATACACAGGCTGCATTAGTTACTACCTGTATGGCAATGACAAAAGAGATTATGGCAAGAGGGCTTACACCAGACATGACAGCCGGGCTTAGTCTTGGAGAATATTGTGCGATTACAACAGCAGGCGGCATGGAGCTTGAGGATGCTATTAAGATGGTGTGGCTCCGCGGAAACCTCATGCATAACGCAGTACCGGAAGGTAAGGGCGGTATGGCCGCTGTACTTGGTCTTTCTGGAGAAGCGGTAAATGAGGCGATTGCATACATGGAAGGTGTTTACGTTGCAAACTATAACTGTCCGGGACAGATTGTTATTACCGGAGATAAGGAAGCGGTAGAGAATGCAGCACCAGCTTTAAAAGAGGCGGGAGCAAAACGTGTCATTCCATTAAATGTAAGCGGACCATTTCATTCCATTTACTTAAAAGAAGCAGGGGAGAAGCTTTATCAGGCACTTTCCGAAGTGACATTAGGAGAGTTAAAGATTCCTTATGTGACAAATGTGGATGCAAGTATCGTGACAGATACGACAAGAACAAAAGAATTATTAAAAGAACAGGTTTATTCCTCCGTTTTATGGGAGCAGAGTGTGCGTGCCATGATAGCAGACGGTGTGGACGTTTTCGTAGAAATCGGTCCGGGAAAGACTTTGAGCGGTTTTATGAGAAAGATTGACCGTAACGTAAAGATGTTCCGAATCGGAACGATGGAAGATATCGACAAGACAGTGGAAGCTATAAAGGAGTTATAGATATGTTATTAGAAGGAAAAACAGCAATTGTGACCGGCGCGTCCGGCGGAATCGGAAAAGCAGTTGCCATCGCTCTTGCAAAAGAAGGCGCAGCAGTAGCCGTACATTTTCACGGAAATGAAGAAAAGGCACTTCTTGTAAAAAAAGAAATTGAAGAGGCAGGTGGAAAAGCAGAAATTTTCCGTGCCAATGTTGCAGATTTTGAAGAATGTAATGCTTTAGTAAAAGCGGTAGCCAAGACATTTGGCAGCATTGATATTCTTGTAAATAATGCAGGAATTACAAAAGATGGTCTTTTAATGGCTATGAGTGAAGCAGATTTCGATAATGTAATAGATACGAACTTAAAGGGATGTTTCCAGATGATTCGTTTTGCGAGCCGTCGCATGATGAAGCAGAGATATGGAAGAATCATTAATGTAAGTTCCGTTTCCGGCGTCGCCGGAAATGCCGGTCAGGCGAACTATAGTGCATCCAAAGCAGGAATAATTGGATTAACCAAATCCGCAGCAAAAGAATTAGCGTCCAGAGGAATTACCTGTAACGCTATTGCTCCGGGATTCGTAAAAACAGAGATGACAGATGTACTTCCTGATGAAGTAAAAGAAAATGCAAAGAAACAGATTCCACTTGGCCGTTTTGCAGAGCCAGAAGATATTGCGAATGCAGCAGTATTTTTAGCTTCTGACAAAGCGTCTTATATTACCGGTCAGGTACTTTTAGTGGATGGTGGTATGGTGATGTAAGTGAGAGAAAGGATTTTTCTGATATGAAAAGAAGAGTAGTAATTACCGGAATGGGTGCTGTGACTCCAATCGGAAACACATTAGACGAATTCTGGAATGGAATTAAAGAAGAAAAGGTAGGTATCGGAGCTATCACAAAGTTCGATACCGAAGATTATAAAGTAAAGATTGCAGCCGAAGTAAAAGATTTCAATGTAAAAGAAAGACTTGATAACAAGGCAGCAAGAAGAATGGAAGTTTTCTCCCAGTATGCCGTAGCTGCATCAAGAGAAGCATTTGCCATGGCAGGTCTTGATATGGAAAAAGAAGATCCATACCGTGTCGGTGTTATCATTGGTTCCGGTATCGGCGGTCTTTCCAGCATGGAGAAAGAGCATGAGAAAATCATTACAAAGGGACCAAAGAGAGTGAGTCCAATGCTTATTCCTTTAATGATTTCCAACATGGCAGCAGGAAATGTAGCGATTGACTTAGGCTGCAAAGGCAAATGTACTGACGTAGTAACTGCCTGTGCGACAGGAAGTAACTCTATCGGAGATGCCCTTCGTGCCATTCAGTACGGAGATGCCGATGTTATGCTTGCCGGTGGAACAGAAAGCAGTATCACACCAGTTGCCGTTGCTGGATTTACAAATCTGACTGCACTTTCCAGTGAGAGCGACCCGTTACGCGCGTCTCTTCCATTTGATGAGGCAAGAGGCGGATTCGTTATTGGCGAGGGAGCTGGAGTTGTTGTATTAGAGGAATTAGAACATGCGAAAAAGCGTGGGGCAAAGATTCTTGCAGAGTTAGCCGGATATGGTTCTACCTGTGATGCCTTCCACATCACTTCTCCTGCAGAGGACGGAAGCGGTGCAGCAAAAGCAATGGAACTTGCCATGGAAGAAGCAGGTGTAAAACCGGAAGAAGTAGATTACATTAACGCACATGGAACAGGAACCCACCACAACGATTTATTTGAGACAAGAGCTGTAAGACGTGCCTTTGGTGAGAGCGCAGACCATTTAAAAATGAGTTCTACAAAGTCAATGATCGGACATTTGCTTGGAGCAGCCGGAGCGGTAGAGTTAATCGTTTGTGTGAAGTCCATCGAAGAAGGCTATATCCATCCAACCGTAGGAACAACCAATCCTGGTGAGGGATGCGATCTTGACTATGTAATTAACGGAGCAGTAGAGCAGGAAGTGAATGTAGCCATCTCCAACTCTCTTGGTTTTGGAGGACATAACGCTTCTCTTCTTGTAAAGAAATACGAGGAGTAGACAGATATGGATTATCAGCAGATTTTAGAATTAGTAAAAGAAGTATCAAAAGCAGGGCTTACGAATTTTGAATATACAGAGGGTAATATCCGCATTGCCATGAGTTGTCCACAGCCAGAAGAAAAAATCGTTGTGCCAGCTTCAAACATTGCGTTACAGGAAGCCATTGGTGTCAGCGCAAACAGCGTGAATGGTGCAAATACAGCCGGAACAGAGGGAGTTGCAGCACAGTCACAGGCAGCAGAAGCAGTCGGGGAAAAGGGTGGAAACCTCGTAAAATCCCCGTTAGTTGGTACATTTTATACAGCACCTTCTGAAGATGCAGAGCCTTTCATAAAAGTAGGGGATACCGTAAAGAAAGGGCAGACTTTGGCCATTGTTGAGGCAATGAAGCTTATGAATGAGATTGAGAGCGAATTCGATGGTGTTGTTACGGAAATTCTTGTAGAAAATGAAGAGAATGTGGAGTATGGACAGCCGTTATTCAGAATTCAGTAATATTGATAAGATATGAATTTAAGTCTGATTTTCTCAAGTTAATAAGTCAGAAGCTTTAACAGAAAGTAAAAACAGGTTTTTATAAATATAAGTAAAGCAGTAAACAGGTTGGAAGAAAATTATGAGATTAGGAATTAAAGAAATTGAACAGATTTTACCACACAGACATCCATTTCTTTTAGTTGATTACATCGAAGAGATGGAACCAGGTGTCAGTGCCGTAGGATATAAATGCGTAACATTTCATGAAGACTTTTTCCGTGGACATTTTCCACAGGAGCCAGTTATGCCAGGTGTTCTTACTGTAGAAGCGTTAGCGCAGGTAGGGGCAGTTGCCATACTTTCCTTAGAAGAAAATAAAGGAAAGACAGCATATTTTGGTGGAATTAATAAATGCCGTTTTAAAGGGAAAATTGTTCCGGGCGATAAAGTAAAGCTTGAGACCAAAATCGTAAAACGTAAAGGCCCGATGGGTGTGGGAGAAGCCACAGCCTATGTGGACGGAAAAGTAGTAGTAAAGGCAGAATTAACTTTTATGGTTGGTTGATTTTTCATCAGAATAAGTCTTAAGGAAGATAGACAGAACATAGAAATAGCATAATTTTAGGATAGAGAATTGTGGCAGAAGTTGTCGCAATAAAGATAAAAGGAGAACATAATGATTCGGAAAATATTGATTGCAAACAGAGGAGAGATTGCCATCCGCATCATCCGTGCTTGCAGAGAGATGGGAATTGAAACTGTTGCAGTGTATTCCGAAGCAGACCGGGAGGCACTTCATACACAGCTTGCCGATGAGGCGGTCTGTATCGGACCTGCTGCAGCAAAAGACAGTTATCTGAATATGGAGCAGATTATCAGTGCAACGATGATTACCGGTGCGGATGCCATACATCCGGGATTTGGTTTTTTATCAGAAAACAGCCAGTTTGCGAAACTGTGTGAGGCCTGCCACATTACTTTTATCGGTCCGGACTCTGATATTATTGCCCGACTTGGCAATAAGGCAGTAGCAAGACAGACAATGGTAGATGCTGGTGTCCCAGTAATTCCAGGATGTCAGAAGGCGCTTACTGATGTAAAAGAAGCGTTGGAAATTGCAAAAGGAATCGGCTTTCCAGTTATCGTAAAGGCCGTTCTTGGTGGCGGCGGTAAGGGAATGCGTGTCGCTTACAATGAGGATGAGTTCGAAAATGCATTCTTAATGGCGCAGAAAGAATCCGGACTTGCTTTCGGTGATGAGAGTATGTACTTAGAGCATTTTGTAGAGAATCCCCGCCATATAGAGTTTCAGATTCTTGCCGACAATTATGGTAATGTCATTCATTTGGGAGAACGCGACTGTTCTGTGCAGAGAAATCATCAGAAAGTCATTGAGGAATCCCCATCTGCCGTAGTAGATGAGGAACTTCGTGAGAAAATGGGACAGGCAGCTGTTCTTGCAGCAAAGGCAGCAGGATATAAGAATGCAGGAACGATTGAATTTCTCCTTGAAAAAGATAAAAGCTTTTACTTTATGGAAATGAACACTCGTATCCAGGTAGAACATCCTGTCACAGAATGGGTTACAGGAATCGACTTGATTAAAGCACAGATTCGAATTGCTGATGGCGAGAAACTGAAATGGAAGCAGGAAGATATCCAGATTACCGGTCATGCCATTGAGTGCCGTATCAATGCGGAAGACCCATCAAAGAACTTCCGTCCATGTCCTGGAAGAATTACCGATATGTATCTTCCAGGTGGAAAAGGTGTTCGTATTGACAGTGCAATCTACAGTGGATGTGAAGTATCCCCATACTATGATTCTATGATTACAAAGCTCATTGTATTTGCGGCAACGAGAAAAGAAGCAATTGCAAAAATGCATCGTGCATTAGGCGAAGTTATCATCGAGGGAATCACAACGAATATTGATTTCCTTTATGAGATTATGGAACGTCCGGATTATCAGGAGGGCGATTTTACGATTCAGTATTTGGAAAAGGTGCTTGAAGAACGTAGTCAGGAAATCAAAAAGTAAGATTCACATCTTATTTTGTATTTTTGAGATGTATTTCCTATCTATTCGGCTGACGTAGTTCGCCATGTAGCTTTCATTTAAGCGAAAGCTTTTGTAAATTAGATGTACATCTTGCAGAAACATTTTCCAGACATGTTCTTGAAGAGATGGGAAAAATAAATAGTCAGCGGCCCGTAATGAAAAAATAACAGGTTTACCTGTTATGTACGAAAGGATTTATTTATGAAATTAAAAAGTATATTTAAGAAAACACCCGTCACAAAGCCGGAAGTAAAAGAAGCTGCCAGCAAGGTAAAGCCAGAAGTTCCAGAAGGACTTTTAAAACGCTGTAATAAATGTGGAAAGGGTATTTTCACAGAAGATTATAAGAAGAATTTATATATTTGTCCAAAGTGCGGAGGCTACCTTCGTATGCCAGCCCAGAAAAGGATTGCATTTTTAACAGAAAAGGATTCTTTTGAAGAATGGGATACCGGGCTTACAACAGAGAATCCTCTCCATATGATTGGGTATCCAGACAGAATCAAATCCCTGCAGGAAAAAACAAAGTTAGATGAGGCAGTCATCACAGGAAAAGCTCGCATCGGAGCAAATGAAGTTGCTCTTATGGTCATGGATGGGCGATTCCTTATGGCAAGTATGGGTGAAGTCGTTGGTGAAAAAATTGCAAGAGGTGTAGAACGTGCGACAAAAGAAAAACTTCCTGTCATTATTTTCACCTGCTCTGGTGGTGCGAGAATGCAGGAAGGTATGACCTCTCTTATGCAGATGGCTAAGACTTCTGCCGCATTAAAACGACACAGTGACGCTGGCTTACTTTACATTACAGTTCTCACAGATCCGACAACAGGCGGCGTTACCGCAAGTTTTGCTATGCTTGGCGATATCATTTTAGCAGAGCCAAAGGCACTCATCGGATTTGCAGGCCCGCGAGTTATCGAGCAGACCATTCACAAGAAGCTGCCGAAAGGATTCCAGCGTTCAGAATTTCTCTTAAAACACGGTTTTATTGATAAAATCGTTGAGAGAAAAGATATGAAAACGGTGTTGGAGAAGATTCTTACAATGCACCGTTTAACAGCAGAAGGGGTAGCGGAGAATACAGGCAATAATGCAGTCTTCAATGATGGTGATATTACAGTGGCATCAGAACAGGAAGTAGGTCAGACAGTTAAAATAGTGAAAAATTCCCGCAAACAAAAACTTTCCGCAACACAAAAGAAACGTGCATCAGAAAAAACAGCCTGGGAGCGCGTCCTGACTTCCCGTGAAAAAGACCGCCCAGTTGGTGAAGATTATATCAGCGGATTATTCGAAGAATTTATCGAATTCCACGGAGACAGAAACTTTGGCGATGATGCCGCCATCTGCGGAGGTATTGCTTATTTTCAAGGACAGCCGGTAACCGTTATCGCGCAGATGAAAGGAAAAAGTACCTCAGAAAATATTGAGCGTAACTTTGGGATGCCGGAGCCAGAAGGCTATCGTAAAGCACTTCGTCTTATGAAGCAGGCCGAAAAGTTCCACCGTCCAATCATCTGTTTTGTCGATACACCGGGAGCTTTCTGTGGAATGGAAGCCGAGGAACGAGGCCAGGGTGAGGCAATCGCCAGAAATCTCTATGAAATGTCTTCCTTAGAGACCCCAATTCTTTCCGTCTTAATCGGAGAAGGCGGCAGCGGCGGTGCGCTTGCCATGGCAGTAGCCGATGAAGTCTGGATTCTTGAAAATGCAGTTTATTCTATTCTTTCTCCAGAAGGCTATGCGGCCATTTTATGGAAAGATGGCAGTCAGGCAGCCCGCGCAGCCAAAGCAATGAAACTGACTTCTTATGATTTATACAAAGCAGGTTTTGTTGAAAAAATTATTTCAGAGCCGGAATCCTATACATTAGATTCAATGATGAATGTATTTGATAATTTAGAAGAAAATATCTCCGCATTTTTAGAAAACAGCAAGAAAATGACAGAAAAAGAGAGAGTTGAGGCAAGATACCAGCGTTTTCGCAGTATGTAGGGAACGCTTTATAAAGAACTAATATGATTCACATCAAATAAAATGAAATGTCAGTGATGTCACATTAGTATTTCACTGAATTAGTCAGTTATTTGAGTTTTATGTTGATATAAACATAGAAAATAGAATATTAGTACTTATAGGAGAATATAACTTATGAAGAAAAACTTATTTTCTATTGGAAAAAAACAAGTAAGAGTTCCAATCGTACAGGGTGGAATGGGTGTTGGTATCAGTCTTGGGAGGCTTGCCGGAACAGTTGCAAAAGAAGGTGGAGCCGGAACAATCTCTGCCGCACAGATTGGTTTTAAAGAACCAGATTTTTATGAGAATCCCATAGAAGCTAATAAACGTGCCATTCATAAAGAAATGCAAAAAGCGAGAGCGATTTCACCGGATGGAATTGTTGGCTTTAACCTTATGGTAGCCATGAACGATTATGAAACCTATGCCCACGAAGTAATTGCAGCAGGAGCTGATTTTATCGTATCAGGAGCAGGTCTTCCCGTAGATCTGCCTGCGTATACAGCAGACAGCGATATTGCGATTGCCCCGATTGTATCCACACAGAAATCCGCTCATGTCATTTTAAAATTCTGGGATAAAAAATATAAAAGAACCGCCGATTTTATTGTGATAGAAGGACCGATGGCGGGAGGACATTTAGGATTTCATAAAGAACAGTTAGAAGAATTTACTCCAGATATTTATGGAGAAGAAGTAAAGAAGATTATTACCGTAGTACAAAAATACGAAGAAAAATACGAGAAAAAAATACCTGTCATCCTGGCAGGAGGCATTTATGACCATGCCGATTATGAGAGAGCATTTTCTCTTGGTGCAGACGGGGTGCAGATTGCGACCCGATTTGTGACAACTGAAGAATGTGATGCAGATGAACACTATAAACAAACCTATATTCAAGCAGAAAAAGAAGATATCGTTATCGTAAAAAGTCCGGTCGGAATGCCGGGAAGAGCAATCAGAAACACATTTTTAGATAAAGTAAAATCCGAAGGAAGGATACCGCCGACGAAATGTCTTCGCTGTATTCATACCTGTAATCCAGCAGAAACACCGTACTGTATCACAGAAGCACTCATCCATGCAGCCAAAGGAGAGACAGAAAATGCCCTTTTATTCTGCGGAGGACGCGCTTATGAGGCAAAAACAATCGAAACAGTAAAAAAAGTAATTGATTATTTCTGTAGTTCTTGTATATAATGATAATAAAAGAAGATAAAGTCCATAATTGTATACAAATATAAAGAGTTGCGATGGAATTTAGGAAGCATCCCAGTCATCATAAATGCAGATCTTTATAAATGCCACATGATTTATAGGGTTATCATGCGATAAAAACGATACGGTATTAGATAAGGTGAGAATATAGGAATGAACGATGTAAGAGAAACGATAAACACAATGTTAGTAAAGACTTTCCACGAGATTTTAGAGCTGGAAGAGAAGGCAATCATCACAGATGAATTTTCCGATATCAGTAACAATGATATGCATATCATAGAAGCCATCGGTCTTGGAGATGGTGCACGCATGAGCGTAGTAGCAAAGCGGCTGAATATCACTGTAGGTTCTCTCACAACATCCATGAACAGTCTGGTGAATAAGGGGTATGTGGCAAGAGCCAGAAGTGAGAAAGACAGACGAGTAGTTAATGTCTATCTCCTCGAAAAGGGAATTGCTGCCTACAAACATCACGAAGAATTTCATGAGAAAATGTTAGATGCCATCATGGAAACATTAAGTCCGGAAGAACTCGTTGTCTGGGCGAAGTCCTGTGATCGTCTGACACAGTTTTTAAAATCTTACGATAAAAGCCACATTAAAAAGGCCAAATAAAACAAAAAGTGAAAAAAAGAGGAATAATTCGATACCTGTCTGCATAAGTTTATAATGCAGACAGGTATTTTTTTGTATATCACAAAGCGACTTACTAAAAATAATAATTTTTAATAAAAATTCTAATATACTAAGAACTATATATATAATGATTAAGTTTGAAATACAAAATGTCTCTGAATATGATACAAAATAAAAATTAAACAAAAAATAAAAAAATAAATGTAGTAAAACGACAAAAAACTATTTATTTTTATTCAAGTGTAGTGTATAATGTAGAAAATACGAAAAGTAATATCAGAATAAGCAGGGGGAAAAGTTATGTTATCATTATATTCTTTAATATGGACGTTTTTAATTAGTTGTCCGATGTTACTCCTCATATTTATTCTGAGAAGGCAATCAGATTATTTAACAAAGTATGGAGTTACGTTTATTTCGATTCTTTACATATTTTGTACGGTAAGAATGCTATTTCCGATAGAATTTCCGAGTCATCAGAAGGTGATATGTGATCCGTATTTGTACTCATTTCTTATGAATTTATATGCTAAGTCAGAAGATATCCATAAGAAGATTGTTATGGCAGTTATTCTTACAATATGGATAATTGGTATTATCATAGCAGTTGTTCACAAGATGAGAGAATGGAATAAGGTAAAGGGATATCTTATAAAAGGAACTTCTGAAGGAGATGGAGTAGCAGAGAAAATTTTAAGAGAAATTGATTCAGAATGTCCGATTAAGATTGAGTATAATCTGGCAATTGCAGAACCATTTATTAAGGGACTGCGACATCCAGTTATCTATCTTCCTGAGAAGGAATGTAACGAGAAAGAATTGGAATTTATTCTCATGCATGAATATCTTCATTGGAAGAGAAAAGATTTGTGGAAGAAGTTTATAATTAATATCATAGGAATGATATTCTGGTGGAATCCATTGGCATATTTACTTTGCAAAGATTTAGACCAGATTATAGAATTAAACTGTGATAATGCGATGTCGAAGAAATACAGTGAGATGGATACCCTGTATTATCTGGATACCCTGACTTATATGGCAGGTGGCAGAAGAGCGAACTTTGATAAAGTTTCTTCGGATACATTAGGATTTGTAAAGAAGCTTGAAGTAAGACCATTAAAGCAAAGATTTCATTATGTGATGTTTAAGAAGGATGATAAGAGGACACAGAGAAAGATGAATTTGTTTATCTTGGGTGTGAGTGTTATTTGGTTTGTTGCATCTTATTATTTTATCTTACAGCCTAAATATACTATGCCGCAGGTAGATGTTCATGAGGGGAATACGCCATTTGTTGTAGATGAGGAAAATTCTTATTTAGAAGAACAAGAAAATGGAAGCTATATCTTTCACTATGCAGGATTTACAGATACCGTTTCAAAAGAGGATGTAGAAAGTGGAATGTATGAGGACTATCCGATTATTAAATATAATAAAAAATAAAAGGGTTAGATAATATAACTACATATGGATGATAAATTCAGAGGGTAATTGTTGAATTTTTTTGTATTTTATTATATGATATACTTAGTATTAAACAATGAAGAAAAGGGGTATATCATGAAAAGAAAAATTCCAAAGATTACCAATAGTGAGAAACAGATATTAGAAGTATTATGGGATGAGGAGAAGCCTCTTACATCTTCAGAGATTGTAGGAGTTTCTGATGATAGAACATGGAAGGCAAGTTCTGTCCACTTATTACTGAATTCCCTTTTAAATAAGGACTTGGTAGAAGTTGCCGGCTTTAAGAAGACAACGAAGAATTATGCCAGAACTTTCCAGCCAACAATGACAAGAGAAGAATATTCAATTAATCAGCTCCGTCAGGAGCAGAGAAATACGAGCCGTACATTATCCAGACTATTTAATGCACTGTTAAAGGATGAGGAAGATGACGACTTATTAAAAGAACTTGCAGATATGGTAGATTCCAGAAGAAGCCAGATTCGAAAAGACGGATAGGCAATACTGCACATACGTTTTTGCATTTCTCTCCGGTTATGAATATAAATATACATTACGATAAGTTCAATAGAAATCTATTGAAGTAATACAAGTTTATAGAAGTAACCCCTATTATAAAGGTTATAAATAGAAGGAGAGATAATGATGAGAAAAGCAAAATGGAAAAGAGTAGTAGCGACAGGTGCGATTCTTATGAGTCTTGGAATGGTATTTCCAGCAGCAGATATTCAGGCAGAGGAAGTTGACTTTGGACCAGGAATTGTAGAAATCGTGGATGATGATAGCATTAGTACCTGTGCAGATCAGATCAGAATAGTGTATCGTATTCATAATGGGCGAAGACAAAAGCGTCGTTGGAATCAGACACAAGGTAAATGGGTTGACAAAAACTGGATTGATCTTGGACCAGCATAGAATTTAAAAGTAACTACATAAAGATAATAGGGCTTATTTCCCGGCTACATTTGTAGCCGGGCTTTTTTATATTTTATCATATTTTATCAGGCAGAACGGAACGTTTAGCGCAACAGAACAAAATCAAGCTTATAATCTCCCCTTCTTTTTGCAGTTATCTGTGATAAGCTGTCTGCAGATTTCTTCAGGGAGGTATCTGTTTTACTTTACAGCCCAGAATTTATTCAGAAAGCTCTTCCCATTTGTCGTAGAGTTCCAGGAGTGCAGCCTCATTTTCCTCAAACTTCGTATTCAGCTCCATAAGCTTCGCCACATTAGTAGCATTCTCCGGAAGTGCCATTTCTTCTTTTAACTGGTCGTTTTCTTCTTCTAAACGGCTGATTTCCTTTTCTGTTTTCTTTAAGTCGTTAGCACGTTTACGCTGTCTGGCAGCTTCCTCGCGGGAACGCTTCCAGTCTTCTTTCGCTTTTTCAGGAGAAGGAGCCAGAGCGGCATCTGTGGCGGAAGTGAGCGTGATGTTATCGCTGTCCGCTGAGATGTTTCCAGCCTCTTTTTGTTCTAAGTAATAGTTATAGTTGCCTTTATAGTTTACGATGCCTTCTGGGGATAAATCCAGAATTCTCGTGGCAGTCTGGTTGATGAAGTAACGGTCGTGGGAAACGTAGAATACGGTTCCTTCGTAATTGTTGATAGCTTCTTCCAAAATCTCGCGGGATTGGATATCTAAGTGGTTGGTCGGCTCATCAAGAATAATGAAGTTGGCATTAGAAAGCATCAGCTTTGCAAGGGAAACTCGTCCTTTTTCTCCACCACTTAAGGTTCCGATCACCTGAAATACGTCTTCGCCAGTAAAAAGGAAGGCGGCGAGTACGTTACGGATGCGGGTGTTTGTGAGCTTTGGATACGCATCGGAAATCTCATCAAAAATCGTTTTGCTATCGTCTAGTACGTGCTGTTCCTGATCGTAGTAGCCGATGGAAACTTTAGAGCCATATCGGATTTTACCAGAGTCGGCGCGAAGCTGGCGGTTGATGATTTTTAAGAGGGTGGTCTTTCCCGTACCGTTTGCTCCGAGGAGGCCGACAACTTCCCCTCGTTTAATCTGCACATTTAAATTGCGGAATAAGGCTTTGTCACCAAAAGATTTGGAAAGTCCCTCAATTGTAAGTACATCATTACCGCTGAGGACTTCTGGTTCTAAAGTGATACGCATCTTGCTGTTTAAGACAACGGGTTTGTCTACTAGTTCAAGTTTACTGAGCATTTTCTCACGGCTTTCCGCACGTTTGATGGATTTCTCACGGTTAAAGGAGCGGAGTTTTGTGATTACTTCTTCCTGATGGTGGATTTCCTGCTGCTGGTTCATGTAAAGCTTCATCTGTGCATCACGCTGTGCCTTTTTCTTTTCGGCGTAGGCACTGTAATTGCCGTTAAATACCTGACTGGTTCCGCGCTCAATTTCGATAACCTTATCCACAACTTTATCAAGAAAATAACGGTCGTGGGAAACGATTAAAACGGCGCCACGGTAGTTAGAAAGGAAAGTCTCTAACCAGCGAATGGATTCCATATCAAGGTGGTTGGTCGGCTCATCGAGTAAAATCAGATCCGGGTGCATTAAGAGAATACGGCTTAATGCGACACGGGTTTTCTGACCACCGGAAAGGGTATGGATTGGTGTGGCAAACTGGCTTTCATCAAATCCAAGTCCCTTTAATACGCCAGTGATTTCACTTTTCCAGGCATAGCCGTTTGCTTTTTCAAAACGGTCTGTCAGGCGGGAATAGCTTTCCATTGCACTTTCTAATGCTTCACCGGATAAGGTACTGATGTCCTTTTCAAGCTGGCGAATCTTTTTTTCCATCTCAATAATCTCTTTTTTGGCATCGAGCATCTCTTCATAAATACTGCGATGAGAGCTTACATCAATAACCTGAGATAAATAACCGTAGGTAGAGCCTTTCTGAAAAATAACTTCTCCGTTGTCTGCCTCATATTCTCCAGTAATGATTTTAAAAAGGGTAGTTTTTCCGGCACCGTTAATACCGATAACTGCTGCTTTTTCCCCTTCATTAATTAAAAAATTAACATTATTTAATACGGATTTGCCGCCGAATGCTTTTTCGATTTTCTGACAGGCTAAAATCATAATAACCTCCAAATTAGTTATATTGTTGTTGCATTATTATAAAGTAGAAATATTTCTGATGTATTTTATCATGAAAGAAAAAATAAGTAAATAAGTGTTATAATTTTTAACAATCTTATTTGACATTAAAAGAATTTTTGTATATAATTGATTCATTAGAGCTTAAGAATGGGAATTTTTTATCAAAGGGAGGAACTTATGCCAGATAGTAAAACAGTTGTAAAATCAGGAAGTGAAAAGTCTATTTCTCCGGCAGTGATAAAAAGATTGCCCCGGTACTATCGGTACCTTGGAGATTTACTGAAGAATAATGTTGTTCGTATTTCCTCTAAGGAACTGAGTCAGAGAATGAACGTCACTGCTTCCCAGATTCGTCAGGATTTAAATAATTTTGGTGGGTTTGGTCAACAGGGATATGGTTATAATGTAGAGTATCTTTATAATGAGATGGGCAAGATTCTTGGACTGGATAAGACGAATAATATCATTATCGTAGGTGCAGGTAATCTTGGACAGGCGTTGGCGAACAATCAGGATTTTGACAGTAATGGATTTAAGATTATCGGGCTTTTCGATGTGAATCCAAGATTAATTGGTATGACAGTGCGGGGCGTGGAAGTATATGATATCGACATGCTGGAAACATTCTTAAAAGAACATGAGGTAATGATTGCCGCATTGACATTGCCGAAGTCGAAGGCAACGAAGGTTGCAGAACAGTTAGTTGATTTGGGAATCAAGGCATTATGGAACTTTGCGCCGGTAGATTTGCATTTTCCAGAAGAGATTCTGGTAGAGAATGTACATCTTGCAGAGAGTATTATGACATTGTCTTATCGAATCCACAGTCACAATCAGTAAGTATAAAGTTTATATTGCAGAAGAGAACGAAGAGATGAGAAGCTGTGTTGTAAGAAACAGATTTTCATCTCTTTTTGCTAAAGGGTGTTTGCATACAGATGGTGATGCAAAGCTTGCTGAAAGTATTTTTCAAACATGTTCTGGAACGATGCAGTTTAACAATATGCTGCATTCTGTATCTTAGAATAAGAAAGGGATAGTTGTTAGAAAGTAGGAGGTTAAATAATGCGTTACGTTGCTTCAAGGGAAGAAATGCAAAATATTGATGCGTATAGTATAAATAATGTAGGGATTCCAGGTATCGTTTTGATGGAAAAGGCAGCACTTGCATTAGAGGAAGTCTTTTTGGAGAGAATACCGACAGATAGCAGGGTGCTGATTGTTACAGAAAAAGGGAATAATGGAGGGGATGGACTGGCGCTGGGAAGACTTCTGTTAGAAGAAGGCTATACCGTAGATTTTTATGAAATCGGAGTCATTCCACATGATTCAGATTCCCATCAGATTCAGAAACACATTTTAGAGCAGATGGAAGCAGATTTTTTGATGAAGTTTCCCGATGAGGAGTATGATGTTATCGTAGATGCTATTTTTGGCGTTGGATTAAAGCGAGAAGTGGCAGGACGGCACAGGGAGGTTATTGAGCGCCTGAATCAGATGGAAGCACTGAAGGTTGCGGTAGATGTTCCGTCTGGAGTCGATGCCTCTGCCGGACAGATTCTTGGTATTGCATTTGAGGCGGATATAACGGTCACTTTTGGGCTTCCTAAGGTGGGACTGCTTCTTTATCCAGGGGCAGATGTCAGCGGCGAAGTCATTGTAAAGGAAATCGGTTTTCCGAATAAGGCGGTTGAAGAAATCGCACCGCAGATGGTTTCTTTCACAACAGATGACCTGGAACTTTTGCCGGAAAGAAAGGCATGGACGAATAAAGGAAGTTACGGGAAGGTTCTTCTGATTGCCGGCTCCAAAAATATGGCAGGGGCCGCCCTTTTGAGTGGAACAGCGGCCTATAAGAGCGGAAGCGGTCTGGTACGCATTTTTTCCTGTGAGGAGAATCGTGTGATTTTGCAGGAAAAGCTTCCAGAGGCGATTCTTACGACTTATGATTCGGAAGAAAAGGCATGGGAACTATTACCGGAATCTCTTTCGTGGGCATCTGTTATCGCAATCGGACCTGGAATTGGACAGAGTGCATTTGCAAGTAAGTTAGTAAAACAGGTTCTTACATTAGGAAAGGCACCGCTTGTTATTGACGCAGATGGGCTTAATAATCTGGCGGCTTTGTTACAAGAAGATACAGAATTAAGGCAGCTATTTCATGAATATGAAGGCGGGATGATTCTTACCCCGCATTTGAAAGAAATGTCCAGATTAACTGGAGAAGAAATTGCAGAAATTCGCAGCAATCTGCCAAAAGCGGCTGCAAGTACTGCAGATAAGGGACATGTTATCGTGCTAAAAGATGCAAGAACCATTGTGTCCGATGGAAGCGTACCTTCATACATTAATATGAGCGGAAACAATGGAATGGCAACTGGTGGAAGCGGCGATGTATTAACAGGAATTATCTGCGGTTTTCTTGCCGGAGGACTTGACATTTTGACAGCGGCACGACTTGGTGTGTACTGTCACGGTCTTGCCGGAGATGCTGCCGCAAAAGAAAAGGGATATTATAGTGTTCTTGCCGGAGATTTACCGAATTATCTCGAAACTATTTTGAAGCGGAAACATTTTCCAGAAGAAATATAAAAAACAAAGGAAATCATCAGAATACTCATGACGTTTGCTGGAAATACTTCATTTAGAAAGAAAAGTAAAATGGAGTGAGTGAAAATGATGATAAAACGTGGAGATATTTATTATGCAGACCTTCGCCCGGTCGTAGGTTCCGAGCAGGGAGGTGTCCGTCCGGTGCTTATTATTCAAAATGATGCAGGCAACCGTCACAGCCCTACCGTAATCTGTGCGGCGATCACAAGCCGGATGAATAAAGCAAAACTGCCGACTCATGTGGAACTGTCTACGACGGAGTGTGATATTACAAAGGATTCGGTTGTACTATTAGAACAGATTCGTACAATTGACAAACAGCGTCTAAAAGAACGGGTATGCCATCTTGACACAAACACCTTAAAGAGAGTAAACTATGCCTTAAAAATCAGTCTGGAGCTGATTACATAAAGGACAACACAAAGGAGTAATAAAAATATGAATTTTGAACCAGCAGAGAAAATGAAGAATTTTGAAGCAGGAATTTTTCAGATTTTAGATGAGAAAAAGAAAGAATTGCAAAAACAGGGAAAGAAGATTTACAACTTTTCTGTAGGAACACCAGATTTTGAAACACCGGAATGTGTGATGAAAGCGGTATCCGAAGCCTGCCTTCACCCGGAGAATTATCATTATTCTTTAGGCGAGACCGATGAGCTTTTAGATGCGTTAGCAGCACGTTACAAAAATAGATATAATACGGACATTGCGAAGAATGAGATTATGTCTGTATACGGCTCTCAGGAAGGAATGGCACACATTTTCCTGCCACTCATTAATCCGGGAGATATCGTGCTTTTACCAAACCCAGGATATCCAATCTTTTCAACAGGCGCATTTATCGCACAGAGTAATCAGTGGTTTTATCCGCTGACAGAGGAGAATAACTATCTTCCAGACTTTGATGCCATTCCTGCGGATGTAAAAAAGGCAGCAAAAGTGATGGTAGTATCCTATCCAGCCAATCCAATCTGTAAGACAGCACCAGACGAATTCTACGAAAAGTTAATTACATTTGCCAGGGAAAATAATATTTTAATCATTCATGATAATGCATACTCAGATATTATTTATGACGGAAGAGAAGGCAAGTCTTTCCTTTCTTTCAAGGGAGCAAAGGAAGTCGGCGTAGAATTTTATTCCCTGTCAAAGAGCTATAATTATACAGGTGCGCGTATGTCCTTTGTCATTGGAAATGCACAGGTCATTGAAGTGTTCAAACGTTTCCGTTCCCAGATTGACTATGGTATATTTCTTCCTGTACAGGCAGGTGCAGTAGCGGCATTAAAATCCGATGATGCTGCCGTACAGGAACAGTGCAAAAAATATCAGGAAAGAAGAGATGCACTGTGCGGAGGACTTCGAGAGATTGGGTGGAACATTCCAGACAGCGAGGGAACTATGTTTGCATGGGGGCCACTGCCGGACGGCTATACGAATTCCAATGAATTTGTTATGGAACTTATGGAGAAAACTGGCGTGATCTGTACACCAGGAAGCAGTTTTGGAAGCCTTGGTGAAGGTTATGTCCGTTTTGCTCTCGTACTTCCGCCAGAAGAGATTAAGAAAGCAATTGCGAGCATAAAAGAGTCTGGAATATTAAAATAATTGAAAAAAGATTTCGGTATATTCATTAACACGCTCTGGTACAGTAGCTGATTTTGGAGAATATTGTACAGATTATAAAATAGCATGTTTGTCAATATGCCAGCACAGTAGCCTTTTTATGAAAATATAAAAAATAAAAAAATGGGTGTAAATCGAAAATTTTTGTGGAAAGGTAAATCAGAAAGATAAAGCCAGAATACTTGACTACATAATAAAACGGTGATAAACTTAAAAAAGTTATGCCTATAAGAGTATTTAAATATCATAGAGAAGTGAGGAGAAGATAAAATGTCAGGACATTCCAAGTTTGCGAACATTAAACACAAAAAAGAAAAAAATGATGCTGCAAAAGGTAAAATCTTTACTGTAATCGGTCGTGAAATTGCAGTAGCAGTAAAAGAAGGCGGTCCAGATCCAGCGAATAACAGTAAGCTTCGTGATGTAATCGCTAAAGCAAAATCTAACAACATGCCTAACGATACTATCGAAAGAGGTATCAAAAAAGCTGCCGGAGATGCCAACTCCGTAAATTATGTACAGAATACATACGAAGGATACGGCCCTAACGGAATCGCTATTATCGTAGAAACATTAACAGATAATAAGAACCGTACAGCAGCTAACGTACGTTCCGCATTCTCCAAAGGACGTGGAAATATCGGTACATCCGGCTGTGTATCTTTCATGTTCCAGAAAAAAGGACAGATTATTGTATCTAAAGAAGAATACGAAACAGATCCAGATGAATTTATGATGATTGCATTAGATGCCGGAGCAGAAGACTTCGTGGAAGAAGATGACAGCTACGAAATCACTACAGATCCAGACGCATTTGGTGAAGTAAGAGAAGCCCTTGAAAAAGAAGGCGTACCAATGGCATCTGCAGAAGTAACAATGATTCCAGACAACTATGTAACATTAACAGACCCAGAAGATATTAAGAACTTAAACCGTACATTAGACTTACTCGATGAAGATGATGATGTACAGGCAGTATACCATAACTGGGAAGAAGAATAGTTTAACTTCTGATTTGCCGCGGGCAAAATAGACGCTTCCAAAGAGAGCCGATTGGTGTGCATCCCGTCAAGTAGACAATTAAAAAAATATAAAATTTTTGTGTTGC
>ENA-ORUL01000994-ORUL01000994.1-human-gut-metagenome-genome-assembly--contig:-NODE-994-length-21653-cov-7.710529_pt1 | contig 21653 bp, 18 predicted proteins | sample MGYA00242084_ERZ509219 | MGnify/ENA primary metagenome ERZ509219 (study PRJEB26280, sample SAMEA2338792) | human gut metagenome | biome: human gut; feature: human-associated habitat; material: faeces...
AAGTCTTTGCAGCTGTATTAACAGAAAGTGTCCAGAAGAGTCTTGAAAAGAACAGTTATGGAAAAACTGTTACTGTAAAAGTATCAGTGGAAAAAGATAATTCAGGAAAGTATGGTCTTTCGGATACAGAGATGAGTAAGCTGGAAACAGCGATGTTTCCAACAGAATAAGAATGAATGGAAAGCTATCAGAGGAAAAAAACTGGTAGCTTTCTTTTGTTTCAAAAACAGAGACTTGTTAAAAAGCTATTGTAATAAGCGAATCAGAAAAGTTATAATAAATGATAATGGATGGCAGAGGTCATCCATTCATTATGAGAAAAAGAAGGGATCCCACATGAACCAACAAGAAATATTCACATACATCCAAAAGCAATACCCCACCCATCCAGACACCATCAACAAATCCGGATACCCCGTCACCATCTTCAAAAACCCAAGAACCGCCGCACCTTATGCCGTCTTTTACCAACCAGCCGAAAGAACAACTTTCATGGAAGTTCAGGCAGAGCTGGACATGATAGGCAACTACATCGAAATGTATCACCTTGCTCCGGCAAAGCACATGGATCAGAAGCACTGGTTGGCAGTTCCGCTGGACGGTTCTGTCAGTGATTCAAAAGTCCTGGATCTGCTTGATATGAGTTACGACCTCGTAGACGGACAGGAAGAAGCAGATGGAGAGACAGAAGCAGACGGACAGGCAACAGACAGTACGAAAGAAGAAAAAGATTGACAATTCCAACCACACATTCCATAATGACGATAGTGGTTCGAGAGAACTAACAGGAAAAATGGGAGAGACAACATGAAGAAAAAAAATTCATACCGATGGCTGATATGGATTATTCTGGCAGTGGTTTTGATCGGGGTAGCACTTATGCATATCCTGCCCCCATACATCGACCGATGGAAATCCGCCAGAGATTATGACAAACTTGCCGAGGAGTATGTAAATGATGAGTCCGAACCAGATGATGGAAAGCAGAAGAAAAAAGACTGGTGGGCAACAGACGTAAAAGTAGAGTTTGACAAACTGAAAGCCGAGAATCCAGATGTTATCGGGTGGATACGGTTTGATAATCAGGACGAACTTGGCATCAATTATCCAATTCTGTATTCAGGTGATAATGAAAAATATCTGAGAACCGATCTGCATGGCAACAGCCACATCGCAGGGTGTATCTTTTTGGAAGGTCTTAACAAATCTGATTTTTCGGATTATTACAACATTATCTACGGTCACAATATGAGAGACGGAAGTATGTTCGGAAGCCTGAAAAAATATAAGGATGACGGTTTCTGGAAAGAAAATCAATACTTCACCGTATATTCTGAGACAACCGCCTACCGTTATCGAATCTTCTCTTATGAAGATGCAGTCAATGGCGGCGATGTGTATAAAGTAGGATACCAGCCTGGCGAAGAGTATCAGAAATTTATCGATCAGATGATAAAAGATTCCGATGTCGATACAGGAGTAAAGCCGCAGACCAGTAACAAGATACTGACACTTTCTACCTGTACAGGGAACGGATACAGCAAGCGGCTTGCCATCCATGCAGTCTGCGTTGACGCACAGACTACGGATGAGTCAAAATTAAAGGAAACAGGAAATTAACTATGAAAATATCCAAAAGTATGTGAAAAAAGAAATAAAAACATATTTTTGGATATTTTTATATGGAATTATAATGTTGTAGCGGAAAATGCATTGACAAACCTGAAAAAAGGACAATATAATTAAAAACACATGGTTTGAACCAACTAACTAAAGCGTAATCGGTAAACAAAACAGAGGAAAAAGTAATGGAAACAAAGAAAGTGGCAAAAGAATACCTGCAAAAAGATATTCTGAGAACGATTTATCAGATGCGGAAATGGAAAGAGGATGATAAGCAGATCAAAAGAATCCTCGTATTAGACTATGACCTGACCGAGTATTACTGGAAATCGAACATTAAGAAATTGCAAGAGGAAGGCTTTCTGGAAACAGACAGTGATGCGAAGATTCCTGCACTGACAGAAAGCGGAACGGAGTATGCGAGACAACTGCAACGGGCAGCCGAAGGCTGGAATCAGTTCTTACAAATGAGCGGAGTCGATGAAAAGACAGCAGACAGGGACGGCAGACTCATGGCGTGTGAGGTGTCTGATCCGGACAAAATCGACAATTTATGGAAATTTATCAATGATGGTGGAAGAAGCTCCATACCGAAAAGTGTAGACTGCCACACGCTTTGGAAGAAGTTGAAACCGGGAAAGTATCAGATGTGGTATTCCTTTTACACCACAGAGATTGAAAAAGAGAGAAAAGCAGCTATCGAAGATATGCGGTTTGAACGGGATGGCTGGCTGCACATAGAGCCTTGGGAGATATGGCTGGAACTAACAGAGCATCCAGAGAACGAGGATGACAGGACAATCTGGTATCAGAACATGCATGGAATCTGGAAGAAGGCAGAAGTAAATGATCACAGTATCAAAATTCCTGCCACAGCATTTCACATAGAGTACGAACAGCAGTGGTTGGGTGAAATACACTTCACCTGTAATCTGGGGTTTGTCGCAGAGAAAAAGAAAGGTTCCAAGAAAAAAACGATATACTTACTGGATGGAAGGCTTTTGCAGAAAATACCGGATATCGTGTAGCGGATGAATATTAAAAAAGACAGGTAGGAAAGGTAACATGGGAAGAAAGATTGAAAACAGAAATATTGATGTGACAAAAGCCAGAGGCGAATTAGAAGAAGATCTTCTGGAATATGTCTACCGGACGTGGAGGCAAGGCAGACAGATCACATCGAAAGAGTATGCCAGAGAAGTGAATATAACCGGATATGAAGCAGCAGGCCTGGTGCGAAGTCTGGTGAAAAAAGGATTTTTGTGTGAGCCAGAAAACGGACATCTTGAACTCACCGATAAGGGAAAACTGGAAGGTATGGAGTGCCTTGCACGCCATGAGAAACTGACACAGTTCTTTCAGATGGTAAGTGGAATGGATCAGCAGAGGGCGCAGGAAGATGCCTGTAGAGTGGAACATTATATCAGTCCGGAAGGGTTAAAAGGAATTGAAAACTTTCTGCAGTACGGTGACGTATACGACAGAGTTTATGACGATATGGACTTGTATACCTTTTATGAGGATGGTGAGTTCCCGATGGCATTCGGACTGTATGAACCGGAACGACGCAATCCAAGGTTCCTTGCACCAGAGTACGGGAAACTGGAACACTCTGTCATATTAAGAGTGAAAAAGTCACAGAACTGCTTCCTGCTCAAGACAAAAAAAGACGAATCCATCGGCTATGTATGGTACAGAAGAGATGATGAATGGATACAGGCGAAAGAAGAAAAAGGTGTTTATCAGTTACCGACAGACATCTGTACTTATACTGCGAATACAGGAATCCCGATTACAGAAGCAGTGGCAATCATTGCGATTACACGCTTTGAACAGAAGCCATTGCCAATCGATTATCGGGAATTGAATATTCATGTATGGTGACGAAGAGAGGAACAGGAAAATGGAAAAAGGTGAACATCTAAAGAGACAGAACAGACCTACGATGCTGCAACTGCAATATTTACAAGGTCTGTCAAGAGTAGAAAAGAAACGTGGAGCTCAGGGAAGTATCGCAGAATCTTATGGCGTGAATCGATCAACGGTAAACCGTTATTTTAAGAACTGCATAGAAAGAGGAATCCTGACAGAATCACTGGAATTTACCGCAGCAGGTGAAGAATGGCTGGAAAGATATACCAAGCTGTATGAGAATCTTGAAAAATATCTGGAAGAAATCGGTGCAAAACCGGAAGAAATCGAGGAATCACTGGATGTTATGGTGGAGAATATCGACATCCACATGCTGGAACTGATGATTAACGCCTATACAGAGAAAAAATCAGTATACAAGAAAAAAGAGAATGAACTGGATCAGGAGATACAGCACAATCTGCAGAAATGTGAAAGGCATCCGGTAGTGTTCCGGCTTTACCGGATGAATAAAAAGCAGGGGCAGGGAAGAGACTCTATGGCGATGAGAGGATTTGAAGAAATAGCCGAAATCGTTCAGGAGAATGGAGAAAGCTATCTGGAATTAAAGCTGAAAGAGATGGCAGCACACTCCAGAGTGAGTGGTGAAATGATGGCTGGAAAACTGAAAACATTGAAGTATGAGCATAATGAAGTTTTGGAAGAAGCAAGAATAGAGAATAATATAGTGAAAATCCCGATGGAAGCGTGCAGAATCCACCGATGGACGGGGATTGGCACGATGGGAATTGTACCAGTTACCGTTACCTGCAGCGTAGGACCAATGCACATGCCGGAAAGCACTGCACTATTATATTTCTGGGTATAAATAAGAAGTGAGAAAAATTCTCATTTACGCATATCATGTAACAAAATAAGAAAAAAATTCAATAAAGTGCCGTTGTTGATAAAACACTATCAATAACGGCACTTTTATGCCTATTGTTGTCTGAATAGCAACAAAATCAAAGGAAATAGCGGCTTATTTGTTGCTATTCAGGCAACAAACTTGTAAAAAATAGTGTTGACATTGAATGGCAAATTATGGTATCTTTCAGACAAGAAGTTAGATACGGGTAACCGGAAATATTCTCGTAGAACTCTAAACATCATAACTAAAAATTTATTAGCAAAAAGCTAATACCAAGATGAGAAAAGGAGGATTACAGTTATGAGAAAGATCAAGAAATTAGTTGCTACACTGTTAGCAGCAACAATGGTAATGGCAATGGGAGTTACAGCGTTTGCTGCAGATTCATTAGCAGATGGTAAGTACACAGCAAAGCAGAATCTTTATAAGAACTCAGCTTGTACAACAACATCTATGGGAGATGCTGCACTCAATGATATGCGTGCAGAAATTACGATTGCAGATGATGAGGCAACACTTGTTGTTCATACTCATGAGATTACATATTTAGGTCTGACTGGACATTTAGGAAAAATGGTAGTTAATGGAAAAACAGTTACTCCGAAACAGACTACAACTAATGGCGTAACAGATTACTACTTCACATTCACAGGTTTAGATGCATCTACAATTTATGAAGGCTGTGTAATTACTGGTAAATTCACAACATACGTTGGAAGTATGCCGATGAACGCAACAGGATATTTGAAACTTACAGACATCACAGCAAAATAAAATAAGTAAATATGTATGTAAAGCAAGCTGCTGTACCCAAAAGTGAAGCAGCTTGTTTTAATTGATACGGAGGAAAAATGAAAAAAATAAAAAAGATATTAGCCTTTGTATTGAGTACAAGTATGTTACTTGGCGGTATGAATATACAAGCGTTTGCTGGTGAACAGAAAGAAACAAATACCGCAAATACAGAGTTAGATAACCAAAATGAATATGTTGTTCCACTGACTTTTTATGGACCTTCTGGAAAACTGCTTACGGAGGAGCCTTATTCGGGTACAGTTCAGGATTACATGGATAATGTTGCACTAGTAAAAAAGAATGATAATGGAACATATCATGTAACCTTACAGATTGAAAATTATGAAAAAATTGATATTTTGCAGTTCTCAAAACCGGGTGTAATTTCAGATGATATAGCACCTTCGAATGCACCTATGGGAACTTTTAATATTCCAGAAAAATATATTGCTAATAATGAGGAAAATCCATCAGAGGCAACGGAATATTTGAAGGAACAAGGACAAATTAATGAAGAGTGGAATGATAAATACATTCAAAATTATTCTGTTGAAAAAGCAACAACGGGTGTGTCGTGGTATTCTTTTGATGTGGATACACTGGAAGGGACGATGTATACTAAAGCTTTCTATAGTTATGGAAGAACAGATGATGACTTGGAAAGCTATATGTACGGAATTGTAAACGGAAAATTTACATTTGATGTAAATAATACAGTAGTTGCTAAAGAGATTAACGAAGAAAATTATAAAAATATTGGATTGGAGCTTTCTAAAGTTGTAACCAGTGTTGGAGATTCACCGGATTTCACAGGATTTGTAGCAGAAGAAAAAACTGCAAATGATTTGTTTAGTGGTACTTGTGAAGCAAAAATTGAGAATGGAAAAGTTACTGTTACAGCAGAGACAAGTAGCATTGATTCAATAAGAGTACTTGAAGAAATTAAGGATTTAGGCGAGTGTACTTATCCTTCAACTTCTTCATATCGCCAATATATGTATGCGTATTCGAGAGAAGTAAAAAAGAATAAGTATATTTCTGTTTATTCAGACAATATTTTGGAAGATGGAAAATTTTCCATTGAATACGAAAACTTAGAAGAAGCTATTTTTGGAAAACAGGTTGAGATACAAACAGAAGATGGTACCTACTATGGAGAATTGCGAGTAAGAACAACACCGAAAGAAAAACTCGAATTGACAGATGGTGATGTTACACTTGTAACAGATAACTATACAGTTAATAGTAAAGCAAAATTTGGAGCAGAACTTTTACAGGAAACCTCAGATGAAGATAGTGAATATAACAAATATTATTCTTTATTAGCAGGAAACGCTTCAAAAGCATTGATCTATAATTTGTCATTAAAAATGAATGACTCGCAGGTTATTCCATCGAGAGCAGTAGAATTAAGAGTAAAAATTCCGAAAGACTGGGATACGAGCAAAATAGAAGTTCAATGGTATTATCCAGTAAATGAAATGTTTAATCCGATAGAGTATTTTGATTCATCTTCCTATAAAAATGATGATGGAAGTATTCACATGGAGGGCGATGAACTGGTTATAACAGGCACTACTCGTGTTTATAATACAATCGCCATTACACAAAAAGCGGATAAAGTAGATATTTCAGAAATCCAGGACGGAACATATAATGTTAATGTTACTATGTGGCAGCAGGATCAGCCGGATAGATTGTCTATGAGCAATTCTGCGGTTGTAAATGATTCAGCTCGTTTGGTAGTAGAGAATGGAAAGAAACATATCTATTTTGATACACAAGGAATTGTGATTACGGGCAGATATGGTTATACAAATGGAATATTCTGGGCAAATAATGAGCAGACAGAAGAAAACGGACTTCCGATATTAAGTGAATATACACCGCTTGATTATTATAGTTACTACCTAAATGATTCGGGAAGCACAGATATGGATTCCTATGCGGAAGAATATGACTTATATTATCCGAAGAGCGTAGGTTTTGAATTTCCAGAATCAGCAGACAGAGATGATGGGGTATATTTGAACTTCTTTGTTCCTATCATGGATGAACTTCAGCATAAAGTTCCTGGATCTGGTGAAGGATGCAGAACTGCATTTATGACTTTATCTGGTTTAACACCTGTGGCAGAAATTAACGAGCCAACCCACGATAAATCTGTTTTAGTTGTAGCAGTTGATAAAGCATCTAAATATACAGCCGACAATTATACAGAGGAATCTTACAAAGTATTATCTGACGCAGTAGCAAAAGCTCAGAAGGTAATCGACGGAACAACTTCTGCAAACGATTCTGAAATCGTAGCATTAGATAAAGAAATTTCTGATGCAATCAGCGGATTAAAAGAGGCAACTGGACTTGACAAATACAATAAAGTCCTGAAAAATGCCAAAGCATTAAATGAAGCAGATTATACAGCAGAAAGCTGGGCAGACCTTCAGGCAGTGATTACTGCTCAGGAAGGAAAGGTAACAGAAGAAAATGCAGATCAGGCATCCGCAGACCTTCAGTCAGCAGTAGATGCACTTGTACCGATGTCAACAGCCGTTTCCATGGAAAAAGGTGTTTACGAAGTACAGGCAACACTTACCAATCAGGATGGAACAGCAAGTGATTTGAATGCAGGATTAAAATCTGCTCGTTTATATACAGATAAAGACGGCAATGTAACTGCTTATCTGTACGTGGACGGAATTACCGGTATGCAGTATCGCAAGGGTGCCGGATATGCGGATGCAGATACAGACGCAGGCAGACTTGTAGTGAAACTTCCTGCAAATGTAGAAAACCATAAAGTAAAAGTAACAACAGAAAGCGGAGAAGCAGAACTCCTGTTAAATCTTGATTTAAAATCTGCAGTAAAACAGGAAATTAAAAAATCCGATCTGGAATCAAAACTGAATGATGCAAAAGTATTAGAAGAGAAAAATTATACAAGCGATTCTTTTGCAGCATTAACAGATGCGATTGCTACAGCAGAAAGCGTTCAGGCAGATAAGGTGGCATTCCAGTCAGAAATCACAGCAGCAGAGACAGCTCTGGATACAGCAACAGCAGGTCTTGTAATGAAAGAAGAAGTAAAAGCAAGAGCAGAACTGGATCAGGCAGTTTCCGATGCGAAAAATAATTATGCAGAAGCAAATTATACAAAAGACAGCTATGAGAATTTGAAGTCTGCAATCAAGGAAGCTGAAGAAGTATTGGCAAAATCTGATGCGACAGCAGATGAAATGAAAGAACAGGTTGACAAGCTGGATAAAGCAGTAAAAGCACTTGTTCGTCTGGATGATGCAGTAGATAAGTCAGAATTAAATGGCTATATCGAAAATGCACTGACCAAGAAAAATGACGGTACTTATACAGACAACAGTTGGAATAGTTTCCAGGCAGCAATCAAATCTGCTCAGAAAGTATCCGCTGATGTCAATGCAACAAAAGCAGAAGTAGAAAAGCAGACAAAACTGCTGACCTCTTCTTATGAAGCACTTGTTGTTAAGAACAAACAGAGTGATCTTTTCAAAGATTATCCGCAGATTTTTGAAGGTACATATTCCGTACCGATCAAAATGCTCAATGCAACATCCGATGAAGATTCTATGGGAAATGCTTCCATGGTTCAGACCGGAATTGTAAGAGTTACGGGTAAAGGCGAAGTGACACTGGAGATGAACTTCCAGTCTATGCAGTTTGCCGGAATGACAGGATATCTGTATAAACTGAAAAAAGTAGATATGGATACGGTTGAATACAACAAATATAATTATCCGGTAAAATATGAAGCTTCCGATGCAACAGTATTAGAAGAGTACACAGATGTTTACGATTCATTTAATAATAAGAACTCTGAGTATTACGACAAGAATACAGAAGGAAACTGGTATCCGAAGAAATTATCAATCCCGATTGAACTGAACGATAACCTGTTCTATGTAGAGGTTTATGTTCCGGTTATGGAAAGCATCGGTGAAGGACAGGGTACAAAGGTTGCCAGAGTTTCTATCGACTGGGCAAACATCAAACAGGAGACAGGAGTAGAGAGAGACAACAGCGTAATCGAAGCACTTCTGAATCAGGTATCCGGTATGCAGCAAGGGGATGTTGCTGACGAGTACTGGAACGCTTTAAATGCGGCTTACATGACAGCTCAGGATGTTTACAATGATATGAATTCTACACAGAAAGAAATTGATCTTCAGGTGACAGCTTTACAGGCAGCCGTAGATGCAGTAGAAACTCAGATCGTAGACAAGACAGAACTGAATGCTTTGATTGAAAAAGCAACAGCAGAAGCAAATCGTACCGATGTTGTTTATACTTCTGCAACATTAGAAGCATTAAAGACAGCAATCACAAATGCACAGGCAGTAGCAGCAAAAGAAGATGCTACCAAGGCAGAAGTTCAGGCACAGGTTACAGCACTTCAGACAGCACTTGACAGTTTAAGAGTTGTTGATAAGACAAACTTAAATGCCCTGATTGAAAAAGCAAAAGCTGAGGCAGCAAAAACAGATGTTTATGAAAGCAGCAGTTTGACGGTCCTGAATACAGCAATTACACTGGCTGAGAATGTTGCAGCAAATCCAAAAGCAACAGAGTCAGAAGTTGCAGCAGCAGAGAAATCTCTGACAACTGCATTAAACGGACTGGTAGAAAAAGCAGTTGTAGATAAGAGCAAACTGGAAAGCAAGATTGCAGAAGCAAAGACATATTTAAGCCAGACAGACATTTATACAGAAAGTTCTCTTGCAACATTACAGAGTGCAGTAGGTCGTGCTCAGAATGTAATGGATAATGATTCTGCATCACAGAAACTGGTAGATGATCAGGTGACAAAACTGACAGAAGCAATCCAGCAGTTAGCAAAGAAGAGTGATGGAAAACTGGATATCAAGAACCTTGCTGATGGGGTTTACTCTATCTATGGAACAATGGTGAAAGTAGACAAGAATACTTATTCTATGTCAAATGAAGCAATCAACCATACAATTAAACTGACAGTGAAGAATGGCAAATATTACATTACTCTGAACTTCAACGGATTGACAGTAGGACAGAAACTTGGATATTTAAGCAAGCTCAAATACTTTACAACAGGTTATACACTTGATAAGTATGGTAATCCGCAGGGAACACTTGCTGATGTTACAGTTGACAGCTATCAGAAGAACAGCGATGGCTCACTGGTTTCTGACCAGTACGGAACAAACTATCCAGATGAAGTAACATTCGAGCTTATTCCGGAAGCTCTGAATGATGGATATGTTCCGTTACAGGTATTCGTTCCGATTATGGACGCAATCAGCTCTGGTACAGGAACACAGCCAGTATATCTGAAACTGGATAGGAGTTCATTAAAAGCAACAACATCCGATAATCCAGATTTTGATAAGAACGACAACAATAGCAATAACAACAATAATAATTCCAACGGAAGCAACAACAGCTCTTCACTTGGAAACAGCTCTCTTGGAAATAACAGCCTCGGAAGCAGTTCTCTTGGAAGCAGCAAACTTGGTTCTTCCTCACTTGGAAGTGGTTCTTCAAGTCTGAAGAGTGGAACATCCAGCCTTGGATCAGGTTCCAGCCTGAAATCAGCATCCAATGTTAAGACTGGTGATGTTGTACAGAACAATACCCTGTGGGCAACTATCCTTCTTCTCGGAGGAGTCGCTTTACTGGCAGGAATCATGGAGTACAACAGAAAGAAAAAAGCAAACGTAAAATAATAAGTAGTGATTTGGCAGACGAACCCTCCCATTCCTTCGGGACTGGGAGTCTGCCAAATTCATTTAACAGGAGATAAGGAATGAAATTAGCAGCGAAAAAAAACAAAATATTGTCTGCAATTATGACTTGTGTGCTTGCCATTACTTTAATGGCAGGCTTTCCTGCTGTTAAGGCTTATGCCGCAAGCGGGACAGTGTATAGTTGTGTGATCAACAGATGTTACCGCCATCCGATTACTAAAGTAATTGAAGATTCCGGTGGAGAGAATTCCTATGCAACAGGACAGGGCATGGTAGAAGGCTGTGTATACAGCAATGGTATCTTGGAAGTAACAGACGATGGAGCTTATTATCTGACCATCCGCATGAGTCTGATGGACTACACCAGTGGACATAGTTTTCAGGTACAGAATGTAGGAGATTCCGGCTGGTCTACACCATCAGAAATCGGTATTACAGGAAATGGTTCAGACAGCAATGGTACAACAGCCGATGTGTGTATGCGTGTGCCGAGTGAAAACTGTATTGTCAGAGGCGAGATGTATGTAGAGCCGATGGGAAGAAATGTTATTTTCTATCTGTATCCGAGTGACTACAGCGAGGGTAACAATACAGATATGAACGCAACAATGGTAACAGAAAGTTCTAATGGAACAGCTGTAGAATCCAGTGGTTCTGGTTCAGTAGATAATTCAGGAACAAGCGGAAACAGCAGTTTGGGTTCTGGTAATTCTTCACTTCAGAGTTCCGGCTCATCCGATAAATCTTCCAGCTCATCAAAGAAACTGGAAAGCAGTGTTAAAGAAGCCGCAAAGTCAAACAGTGATTCCTCTTCACTGGATACGGAAAATGCAGTGAATTCCGCAGAGGGACTGAGTCTTTCAACTGCCAAAGATGGAACGAGTGACAGCAATTCTGATAGCGGAAATACTTCTTCAGGCAACCGGATTTTCCAGATTGCATTGGCAGTTGTAGTTACAGGTCTGATTCTGCTTGGAGCAGTATCCGGGGTGATATATTTCTTCCGTAAGAACTGGAGACGATGGGGAGGTGCAGAGGACGATGATGAATAGACGTTTGAAAAAAGCATCGGCTGTCCTCCTTGCCATGACCATGATTTTTTCTCTGGCAGGCTGTGTAGACCAGAGTCAGGGAAAGAAAAGCAGTGATTCCACTACACAGACAGAGAGCAGTACAGATGAGACGGACAGCAGTAAGACGGCTGATAAAAAGACTTCTGACAGTAAATCGGACAAGGACTCTTCCGATGAAGATGCCAAGTCTCTTTTAGAGATTGACGATCCGGAAGAAAAGGCAGCCGTAGAAGCAGCCAAGAAGAAAGTACAGGCGATGAAAGATGAGCCGAGAATCATAGCGACTTCTCCGGCAACCGCAGATATCTGTGATAAGCTGGAACTGGATCTGGTTGGTGTTTGCAGCAGTACCGTGTCCACAATTCCAGACAGATACAAAGATGTGGAAACCGTGGGAACAGCTATGAGTCCGGATATGGAGATTGTATCCTCACTTAATCCAGACTGGATTTTAAGTCCGGTGTCATTGCAGAGTGATCTGCAGCCGAAATATGAAGCAATCGATACAGACTGGGCGTTTTTGAATCTTAGAAGTGTGCCGGGTATGTACCGTTCCATTCAGGAGTTAGGTGAGATTTTCGACAGAGAAGATCAGGCACAGAAACTGGTGGACGAGTTTACAGAATTCTATGATGATTATAAGAAAAAGAATGAAGGAAAAGACCATCCGAAGGTAATGATCCTGATGGGACTTCCGGGGTCTTATATTATCGCAACACCGAATTCCTATGTAGGAAGTCTGGTGGAACTGGCAGGCGGAGAGAATGTATACTCTGACACCGATCAGGAATTTTTGACCGTAAATACTGAAGACATGAAAACCAAAGAGCCGGATATTATCTTACGTGCCGCACATGCACTGCCGGATCAGGTGGTAGAAATGTTCAATAAAGATTTTGCGGAGAATGACATCTGGCAGCATTTCGATGCGGTGAAGAACGGCAGAGTTTATGATCTGACTTATGAATATTTCGGTATGAGTGCTACGTTTAAGTATCCACAGGCACTGGAAGAATTACAGCCAATCCTTTATCCGGAAAGTGATGAAGATTCAGCAAAAGCAAAAGAAACCAGTGATAATGCACAGAAGAAAGCAAAGGATTCTGACGCAACTGAAAAATACAACGAACAGCAGAGCAAGTAGAAAGGAGAGGACAGATGAAAGAGACAGAATTAAAAAATACTTCTGAGACTTCCGAAATGGAAGTCCAGAACCTCTCCGGTCAGGATAAAGCAAGAAAGCATCGGAAAACAGCAAAAGCAGCCATTTCCTTTATTGTAATGATCGTATTGCTGGTTGCATTATTTTTTGCGGCAGTGAATATCGGAAGCCTGAAAGTCAGCTTCCCGGAACTACTGAAAGGATTATTTGTAAAGTACAATGAAGACGTGGCAACAATCTATGACTTACGATTCCCACGAATTGTAATCTCCATGTTAGCCGGAGCTGCGATAGCGGTATCGGGTGTGTTATTTCAGGCGGTATTAAAAAATCCACTTGCCGATCCGGGAATCATCGGTATTTCCAGTGGAGCAAGTTTTGCGGCGGTACTCATTACCGCATTTGCACCGACTTTATTTTTCTTCACTCCATTATTTGCATTTCTTGGTGGTGTGATTGCATTTGTCTTAGTTTACAGCCTGTCATGGAAAGGGGGATTAAGTCCTCTGAGAATTATCCTTGTCGGTGTGGCAGTCGATGCAATGTTCACCGGATTATCCAGTGCGTTGAATTCAATGAATGGCGGAAACATGTCTGGCGTGGCAGCCATCGTCAATGGTAATATCACAATGAAAACTTGGGATGATGTGAAAACCTTAGTACCGTATGTAATTGTCGGACTGGTTCTGGCACTGATTATGACGAAGATGTGTAATCTGTTAGCACTGGAAGATAAGACAGCACGAAGCCTTGGAATCAATGTCAATGCAATGCGTATCGTGATTTCACTGATAGCAGTATTGCTTGCAAGTATTTCCACAGCAGTAGCCGGAGTGATTAGTTTCTTGGGACTGATTGTTCCGCATATCGGAAGAATTTTAGTAGGAAGCGACCACAAGGCATTAGTTCCATTTAGTGCTTTGTTCGGAGCGTTTACGTTCCTGCTGGCAGATACCATCGGAAGAACGATAGCTGCTCCGTATGAGGTATCCGCATCCATCATTATGAGTGTGGTCGGAGGCCCATTCTTCATCATTCTGTTAAGGAGGTCTAAGAAGTATGCGAAGTAAAGAAAAGAATATGGATTTGACTTCTACAGAGAATGAAGCAGTAAAGAAAGTGAAAAAAGCAGATAAGTGGGCAGACAAGCCTGCGATGGAAGTCAGAGATCTGCACTTTTCCTATGGAAAAAATAAAGTCTTAAAGGGTGTATCCCTGAAGATTGAAGAAGGTAAAATCACAACGATTATGGGAGCAAACGGATGTGGAAAATCTACATTGTTTTCCCTGATGACGAAAAACTTATATCCGAGAAAGGGAAATATTTTCCTTAAAGGAAAGAATATCCAGAACCTGAATTTAAAAGAATTTGCCAGAAAGGTTGCGATTGTTCAGCAGTATAACAGTGCATCAGACGATATCACCGTTGAGAATCTAGTCGCATTCGGAAGAACCCCACATAAGAAAATGATGCAGGGAGACAGTGCCGAAGATGAGCGTATGATTCAGTGGGCATTGGAAGTAACCAATCTGACAGAATATCGTGACAGAGAAGTGTCAAGACTTTCCGGTGGACAGCGTCAGCGTGTATGGATTGCAATGGCACTTTGTCAGGGAACAAAGACGCTGTTCCTCGATGAGCCGACTACCTATTTGGATATCCGGTATCAGATTGAGATTCTGCAACTGGTGAAAAAACTCAATCAGGAATTTGGAATAACCATCATCATGGTACTGCACGACATCAATCAGGCAATCGCATATTCAGATAATGTCATCGGCATGAAAGATGGAAAAGTGCTGGTGGAAGGTGATCCGGAAGAAGTGATTACGGAAGAGAGCATCCGGGAACTGTATGGCATTGAGCTTGGTGTGACAAGGGTTGATGGACGGAAGTTTGTGCTGGCGGTGTAAGAAGGAAATAGTAGCAGAACGACAAGAAATAAAGGGGAGGAAAACTCCCACAGGAGAACAGAAAGAAGATGAAAAATCCTTTAAAAGTAGTATGGATCGTGCTTGGATTTCTTTGCCTGGGACTTGGTACGATAGGAATTGTACTTCCTATCCTGCCAACCGTTCCGTTTTATATGGCAACACTGTTTTGCTTTGCAAAGAGTTCTAAGAAACTGCACGACTGGTTCGTAGGAACGAATCTTTATAAGAAACATCTGGACAGTTTTGTTCAGAAAAGAGCCATGACAATAGGAACAAAATGCAAGATTATCGGAATGGTAACGGTAGTCATGGCAATCGGCTTTATCTGCATGAAGAATGTACCAATCGGAAGAATCTGTATCGCAGTGGTTTGGGTATGCCACCTGTTATACTTCTTCCTTCGAGTGAAAACTTTAAAAGTGAGAGAAGAATTACCGGAAGGTGCAGAAGTGGAATAATATGATGGATAAAGTAGAAAAGAAACGACAGAAGGAACAGCATGTCGTGGAAGAGATGATCCGGCTGTATTGCCGGAAAAAACATCCGAAAGAAGACAGGCAGGCAGGGCAGATTTGTCCTGTCTGTCAGGAACTTTTGGATTATGCAAGACTTCGAAGTGAAAAGTGTCCTTTTATGAAAGAAAAGACATTTTGCGCAAACTGTAAAGTGCATTGCTATAAGCCAGAGGTGAGAGAACAGATCAGGCAGGTTATGCGTTTTTCAGGACCAAGGATGTTATTATACCATCCAGTTCTTGCAGTATGGCATCTGGTATGCAGTAAAAAAGAATCGAAGAAAGAAACAAAAGGGTAAGATTTTTATGATTAAAACAAGACTGGTGGGGCTGTTGTCCCACGCAAAAAAGTATATCGTGTATACGATTTTGTGGCAGTGGGCAGCCCTCCTGTCGCAAGTGTTGGCAGTCTTTTCTATCGCAGATTTACTGGAACGGGTAGTGTACCGGGCAGTAACCGTACCGATCATTGAGCGGACAATACTGATTTTAGTTCTGGTTGTGGTGATTCGATTTATCTGTGAACGGATGGGAGCAAGGTCTTCCTATCTGGCGTGTGTGGATGTAAAGCGGATTCTGCGTGAAAAGATTTATGAGAAAATGTTAAAGTTGGGAGCTTCCTACAGTGAGCAGGTATCCTCTTCGGAGGTCGTACAGGTGTCAACTGAGGGTGTGGAGCAGTTGGAAACATACTTTGGAAAATATCTTCCACAATTATTTTACAGCCTGATTGCACCACTGACATTATTTATCATTCTTTGCAGAGTGAGCCTGAAAGCGAGTGTGATCCTGCTGATCTGTGTACCACTGATCCCGATTTCTATCGTGGTGGTACAGAAAGTGGCGAAGAGATTATTAAATAACTATTGGAGCATCTATACTGGACTGGGAGATTCGTTCCTTGAAAATTTACAGGGACTTACCACACTGAAGATTTATCAGGCAGACCAGCAGAAAGCAGATGAGATGGATGTGGAATCCCAGAATTTCCGTAAGATTACGATGAAGGTGCTGACCATGCAGCTCAATTCCACAAGCATGATGGATATTGTTGCCTATGGTGGAGCTGCGATCGGTATGGCAGTCGCGGTGTCCGAATTCTTAAAAGGAAATATCAGTGTGGCAGGAACGTTATGTATCGTTCTGCTTGCCAGCGAGTTTTTCCTGCCGCTCAGACTGCTTGGTTCATTCTTCCATATCGCAATGAATGGTATGGCAGCGAGTGATAAGATTTTCAAGATTTTAGATCTGCCGGAACCACAGGCCGGAGAAAAAACACTGCCGGAGGTCGCGTTAGATGTTACATTAAAAGATGTGCACTTTTCTTATGAAGAGGACAGAGAGATTTTAAAAGGAATCAACTTAAATCTTCCGGCAGGAAGTTTTGTATCACTGGTTGGTGAATCCGGATGTGGTAAGAGTACGATTGCCGGAATCCTTGCAGCAAAGAACCGGGGGTATAACGGAGAAATCACCATCGGTGGCGTACCGCTTAATGAAGTGAATGAAACCAATCTGATGCAGAGGGTTGTTCTGGTTCGCCATAACAGCTACCTGTTCAAAGGTACAGTAGAAGAAAATCTGAAGATGGCAAAACCGGACGCAACGAAAGAAGAGATGGAAGCTGTCCTTCAGAAAGTCAATCTCTTAGGGTTCTTACAGACACAGGATGGATTACAGACACAGTTATTAGAAAAAGCAAGCAATCTGTCCGGCGGTCAGTGTCAGAGACTGGTGATTGCCAGAGCATTGCTTCGGACAGACAGTGCGGTTTATATTTTTGATGAAGCCGCATCCAATATCGATGTAGAAAGTGAAGAACTGATCATGAATGTGATTCACGAACTGGCAAAGACAAAGACGGTGCTTCTGATCTCTCACAGACTGGCAAATGTTGTGAAGTCTGACAAGATTTATTTCTTAAAAGACGGAGAAATCAAAGAAAGCGGAAAGCATGACGAACTGATGAGCCGGAATGGTGCGTACAGACATCTGTATGAAAGCCAGATGGCATTGGAAAACTATGGAAAAGGAGGAGTGGCATAATGAGTGAAAATACGAATACAACAAAACGCAGAAGTGCCCTCCAGATCATGGAAAGTCTGATTGGTCTGGTAAAACCCCTGCTCCATATCATGCTGGCAGCAATCATCCTTGGAACATTGGGTTATTTATGTGCAATATTCCTGACGATACTGGCAGGACAGGTCATCGTGCATGGTCTTCTGACAGGAGTAGCCGGAATGATTGTTCCGGTGGACAATATGTGGCTGGTATTTACTCCAGTAAAAACGATTATCACAGTCATGATCGTAATTGCAGTGCTTCGTGGAATCCTGCATTATGTGGAACAGTATTGTAATCATTTTATCGCATTTAAGCTGTTGGCAATCATCCGCCATAAAGTGTTTGCAGCACTGAGAAAGCTCTGCCCTGCAAAACTGGAAGGACGGGATAAGGGAAATCTGATCTCGATTATTACAACTGATATTGAATTACTGGAAGTGTTCTATGCACATACCATTTCTCCGATTGCGATTGCTACACTGACCTCGATTATTATGGTGATTTTTATTGGAAGATATCACTGGTTAGCAGGCGTGCTTGCACTGGCAGCTTATCTGATTGTCGGTGTAGCCATCCCGATGTGGAATGGAAAGCGTGGCAGTCAAAAGGGAATGGAATTTCGGACAAACTTCGGAGAACTGAACAGTTTTGTTCTGGACTCTTTACGTGGACTGGACGAGACCATCCAGTATGGACAGGGTGAAAAGAGAAAAGAACAGATGTCTGAGCGTTCCAAAAACCTTGCAGGAATGCAGGAGTCATTAAGCAAAATGGAAGGCTCACAGCGTTCATTTACGAACATGGTTATCCTGCTTGCATCTTTTGGAATGCTTGCACTGACGATCTGGCTGTATGCAAAAGGCGAGGTGGGATTCGAGGGAATCTTAACCTGCACCATCGCAATGATGGGTTCTTTCGGACCGGTAGTAGCATTATCAAGCCTTTCCAATAACCTGAACCAGACACTGGCAAGTGGTGAGCGTGTTCTTTCTCTTCTGGAAGAGACACCGCTTGTGGAAGAAATTCCGGGGGATGTGGAAACTTCCGGTGCAGAGAGCATGGAATATGAATTTACAGGAGCAGAGGCAGAGAACGTAACATTTGCTTATGGTGAAGAAGTTATTTTAGATAACTATTCACTGAAATTACAGCCGGGTAAAATCACAGGGATTCATGGTGCGAGCGGTTCCGGAAAATCTACACTCTTAAAACTGTTGATGCGGTTCTGGGATGTGCAGGATGGAAGTGTATCGGTAGACGGAACAGATGTCCGCAAGATTCCAACCAAGCATTTAAGAGATATGGAAAGTTATGTTACGCAGGAAACACACCTGTTCCATGATTCCATTGCAAACAACATTGCCATCGCAAAGCCGGGAGCATCCAGAGAAGAGATTATGGAAGCCGCAAAGAAAGCATCTATCCATGATTTCATTATGACACTTCCGAAAGGATATGATACAGAAGTCGGAGAACTGGGTGATACGCTGTCCGGTGGTGAAAAACAGAGAATCGGAATTGCAAGAGCATTTCTCCATGAATGCCCCCTCATTCTACTCGATGAGCCTACATCGAACCTCGACTCTTTAAATGAGGGAATTATCTTAAAATCATTGAAAGAATCGGCCAAGAAGAAAACAGTTGTCCTGGTATCCCACAGAGTATCCACAATGAATGTGGCAGATGTGGTATATGAAATGCAGAACGGCAGAATTTCTTAACAGCAGGAATGCAGAAGAAATACTTTCCAAAAGGGGATAAAGTAGTATATGAAAATTGGAGAATCCAAAGAAGATTATCTGGAAGCGGCGTATGTATTGAAACGTCAGAAAGGATATGTTCGTAATTCTATGCTTAGTGATTATCTGAACTATTCCAAAGCGAGTGTTTCAGTTGCAGTACGTGGACTGCTGGCAGATGGATATGTAATAAAAGACCGATATGGCAGCATTGAACTGACAGAAGAAGGAAGAAAGATTGCAAAAAAAATCTATGCAAGGCATGTGCTTTTAGAAGAATTTTTACGACGAATAGGAGTATCTTCGGAAACTGCAAATCATGATGCGTGTCGGATGGAACATACAATCAGCGAAGAATCTTATAAAAAGATTCAAGAATTGGTACGGAAGATGAAGGAAGAGAATACGTTAAACGAAGAAATGAAATTAACGAATTAAATCAAAAACAGGAAAGGCGGTGGAGAGATTTCACTGCCTTTTCTGCTTTAAAAATGAAGTAACATAAGAAAAGGGATACAAATGAAAAAAGTATTGATTGCTGCGGATGAGGTAGATAAGTGGAGTCAACTTTGTGAAGGGTTAAAAAATGAGTGGGAATGTACGACCGTTAATCTGGATGTGTTTGAAAAATTCCATACCATAGCGGTCTATGACGCAGTATTGATGCTTGTGAGAAATGATAGCAGAAAGCTGGGAAGGCTGATTTGGGAAGTCCGGCAGTACAGCAGGGCTCCGATTATTGTAGTGATACCGGGGATTCAGGCGGTAAAAAAGTATATCGAATGGGGTGCAGACCTGGTATTTCCACATCCTTCGGTCAGCTTGATCAACACGTACCTGTATGCATTGCTCAGGCGTTCTGACATCGCATGGAACACCGGAAGAAAAAGAGAAAAGCAGGAGATGATACAAAAGGGAAAACTGCTGATCGACTGGCGTTATCATACTGCTTACTGGGGAGAGCGTGAGCTTACAACCTTAAATGAGAGAGAAAAGGCATTCCTGTATCTGCTGGCAGATTCCTCCAGACAGGTAGTTACCCATGAGATTATCTTTGAAAAGTTATGGAAAGAACCGTATGGAGATGACTCTGCCAACATGATCTGGTGTTTTGTACGCAGACTCCGCAAAAAACTGGAAAAGACAGAACCGGAGGCTGCAAAGATTATTCAGAGTATACGAAAGGTGGGATATTATTTAGATATAGACAGACATTGAGCAAAATGTAGAAAAATGTCGAATTATGCGAAAAGTGACTGGCAGATGACTGTTACATTACACAGTTCTGACAGTCTTTTTCTATATACTTCTTTTTGTGGTGTTTTAGTAAGGCATGACAAGGAGAAGAGTTATATTTGCATCAATGGAAGTCCTTAAAAAAACAAAAGAGTAAGGGAAAAAGAAGTGCTGTAATCGAAGAGGTTGCAGCATTTTTTTCTTCGACATTTTTCGAACATTATAACGTACCTATCCGGTCACCGCCATGCTCCGATTTGATTTCTATATCAAAAATCAGATCGGAGGAAAGATAAATGGCTTATAACAAGACAAGTGAAGAACGAAAGTGGAATTATTGGAAAGAACAGGAAGAAAAGAAACTGCGTAAACTGGGAATGGAAGAAGAGAAGATCCAAAAGTTGCGCCAGATGGACAGGGAAGATTTTCTGGAAGAGCGCAGATACCGGGAACATCTGGATGAAATGATGCAGGATATGGATTCCATAAAACAAAGGGACAGAGGACGGTTTGCACAGGATATCCGAGAACTTTTAGACAACATTGGAGACCGACGGATCTATGAATTATTAAAGGGCACAGAACATCAGACATTAGAGATACTTTTGCTTAGTACATGGGGATATTCAGGAAGAGAGATTGCCAAAATTATGGGAATGGCAGAACAGACCGTTTATACCAAAAGAAACCGTTTAAGAAAAAAATTAAATAATTTGTCGAAAATTGAATAATAACAGCATTTTTCATCGGCTATTTAATAGGCAGGTAAATTTTGCCAGTGTACTTTGACAATCCTATACCAGCATTACAGGTACGTTCCCGTAAGTAGAAGCGTGTTAGGAAGGCGCGAGGACAAATGAAAATGACAGGAAAGAATATAAAAAATTCTTTGCTGGTGTTTTTGTTTCGAGCGAATCCACTTTAACTGAAACAGGACCGTGGCGGTCTTTTGCGAGGATCACTTACGAGGGGAT
>ENA-ORUL01001004-ORUL01001004.1-human-gut-metagenome-genome-assembly--contig:-NODE-1004-length-21452-cov-11.977473_pt1 | contig 21452 bp, 18 predicted proteins | sample MGYA00242084_ERZ509219 | MGnify/ENA primary metagenome ERZ509219 (study PRJEB26280, sample SAMEA2338792) | human gut metagenome | biome: human gut; feature: human-associated habitat; material: faeces...
CCCGTGGCGTGTTCGAGGCAGGCGCAGATCGAGCCGCAGTCGACCAATACGGTCGGCTGATCGGTGGGGCACACCCGGTCGGGGTTGGTGGCGATATAAGGCACTCCTTGTTTGATCCACCAGGCCGCGCGGCAGAGCCGTTCGTAGCGGAGCGTCATGTCGAACGCCGCCACGATCACGTCGGGCACGTCGTTGGCCGAGTCGGCGCACGACTCGAAGCCCGCAGCCTCGAATTCCGAGATCATCGACGGCGTGCCGAGCAGGAACAGCCGCTTGGCCGCAGGGTGATGGGTCTTGATGTAGTCGATCGTGGCCAGCGCCGTGGTGTACATCTCGTCGCGCGAAGCCCTGATGCCCAGCGTGTCGAGTTTATGGAGGTAGTCCGCGATGCTTTTCGACGGGTTGTTCGTCAGGAACGAGTAACCGATTCCCAACGCATCGAGTTTGGCGAGGAAGGCTTTGGTCCACGGGAAAAGTGTCGAGCCCATGTAGATCGTGCCGTCCATGTCGAGTGCCACGTGGCGGATGCGTGAGCAGGCCGCCATCAGGGCCTCGTCCGAAAGGGTTGAGCAGTATTTGTCGAAAGGTTTCATGTCGTGCGGCCCCGGGGGCCTGTTTGGGGGTTATTCCTTGATGTCTCCGTAGTCGATCTTCGAGGCCCGCTCGTATCCGTCGCGCGGCGCGGACCACATGGAGATCAAGATGAACATGCCGATGACGGCGATGACGATGATCGTCTCGAAGACCCGGGTCCAGCCGAAGGCGTCGGCAACGTAGCCTACGAGCAGACCCGAGAGGCCCGAACCGATGTAGCCCAGAATGCCGGCGATGCCGTTGGCGCGGGCCGAGGCCTCCTTGGTGGCCTGGTTGCCCAGCTCGATGCCGATGAGCGCCTGGGGCCCGTAGATGAAGAACCCGGCACCGACGAGCACGAGGGCCGTGGCGGTGAGTCCGGCCGTCTGGGGCAGGAAGCGGAAGATCGTCATGAAGAGCGCGGCACCCAGCATGCAGATGACGCACATGCGGTGGCCCTTGCCCTTGAAGAGGTGGTCGGTGGCCCAGCCGGCGAAGAGCGTGCCCAGGATGCCGGCGATCTCGAAGGCCGCCACGGTCCAACCGGCGTCCTGGATCGACAGCCCGCGGTTCTCGGTCAGGAACTTGGGGCCCCAGTCGAGAACGCCCATGCGCACGACGTAGACGAAGAGGTTGGCGATGCAGAAGGTCCACACCCAGCGGTTGCGCCAGACCATCACCGCCTCGAAACGGCGGCGCGCCTTCTTGCCCATCTTTTCCGAGTAGGCGCCCAGCCCCGTGTCGGGCAGATCCGGAAGTTTTACATCCTTGGGCTCATCGCGCAGCCCGGCGAAGACCATGACGGCGCCGGCCACGGCCAGGCAGGCCGGGATCCAGAAGCACCATTTCCAGGCTCCGACGTGTCCGGCATACTCGAGTGCCTGCTCCGCGGCGTTGGCCACGCCGTTGTCGGCCAGGTTGGCCGTGATGCGTCCGACGACTGCGGCGTCGGCGCTGAGGTTCGTTCCGAGCGAGCCCATCAGGTAGCCGCAGACGATGACGGCCAGGGCGGCGCCGATCGAGTGGGAGCAGTTCCATACCGACATCTTGGTGGCCAGCTCCGAGGGGTGGATCCAGTGGGGGAGGATCCGTGCGCAGGGCGGGTAGCCCATGCCCTGGAAATACTGGTTGAGGATGATGACCACGCCCATGACCCACACGAGGGTCTCGACCAGTTTCGGACCGTTCTCGACGCCCGTGATCCAGGCGCTGAAGTCGGTGCCGAAGCCGAAGGCGAAGTTGGCGGCGGCGCACAGCAGCAGGCCCAGGGCCATGACGATGCGTCCCCTGATGCGGTCTACCACATAGCCGTTGATGAAGCGCGAGAAGCCGTAGACGAGCGACCCGGCGAAGATGATCCATCCGAAATTCGTGTTCGAGATCCCGTATTCGGCCGTGAGTCCCGGCATGGCCAGCGAGAAGTTCTTGCGCACGAAGTAGAACAGGGCGTAACCGGCCATGGTGATCAGGATTGTCCGGATCTGCCACGACATGAACCTTTTGCGGTCGGCTCCCAGCGAAGCGTATACATCTGTTTTTTTCATGGCATCATGGGTTTATGATTGGTGCGACTTGTTGCGTTCGGCCAGATACTGCTCCTCCTTGTAGGTAACGGCCATGAAGACGATCGACAGCAGGCAGGCTGCGAGCAGCAGGACGAAGGTCATGTTCCAGCCGAAGTGGTCCGACACGTAACCGATGAGCGTGTTGGCCAGGATGGCCGTTCCGAAGAAGTAGCCGAAGAATCCGGTCAGGCCGGCGGCCGTGCCGGCGGCGTTCTTCGGTGCCAGGTCGAGTGCCTGCACGCCGATGAGCATCACCGGGCCGTAGATGAAGAAGCCGATGCCGATGAGCGAGACGGTGACGACGGTCAGGTTGTCGATGAAGAGCCAGTAGAGGCAGATGAACCCGGCCACCAGGGCCATGAAGATGATCGTGGGCAGGGCGCGCCGGCCGTTGAAGAGGCGGTCGGAGAGCCATCCGCAGATCAGCGTGCCGGGGATGGCGGCGAACTCGTAGGCGAAGTAGGCCCAGCCGGCCGACTTGATGTCGATGCCGTGTTCGGTGAGGATCGTGGGCGCCCAGTCGAGGCATCCGTAGCGGACCATGTAGACGAAGGCGTTGGCAATGGCGATGTACCACAGGAAGCGGTTGTTGAGCACGTACTGCATGAAGATCTCGCGTGTGGTGAGCACCTCTTCCTGCTTTTCGCTGTAGTTCTTCGGGTAGTCGTTGCGCCACTTCTCGACCGACGGGAGCCCGCACGACTGCGGTGTGTCGCGCAGCAGGCAGTAGGCCACCAGGGCGATCAGAATGGCCGTCACACTCGGGAAGAGGAACGTTCCGACCATGAAATAGCTCTGTTCATCGGCGCCGTAGAACCAGGCTCCGAACCACGTCGCACCGTAGACGGCCATCGGGCCGACGAGCGAACCTCCGACATTGTGGGCGCAGTTCCAGATCGACATCATCGTGCCGCGCTCGGTCTGCGAAAACCAGTGGGTCATGATGCGCCCGCACGGGGGCCATCCCATGCCGTTGAACCAGCCGACCAGGAAGTTGAGCACGCCCATCAGCACCAGGGCGGCGGTGTGGTGCTCGGGGCCGAGCATCGAGATCGGGACGATCATGAACATCATCGAGATCGAGGCGAGGACCAGTCCCAGCGGCAGGAACTTGCGGGCGTCGCTGCGGTCCGAGACAGCGCCCATGAGGAATTTCGACAGCGCATAGGCCACGGCGTTCATGGCCAGTACGGTTCCCAGCTCGCCCTTTTCGAATCCGAAGGGCTCGAGCATGGGGATGGCCATCGAGAAGTTCTTGCGCACGATGTAGAAGGCTGCATACCCGATGAAGGCGCCGATGAATACCTGCAGCCGCAGCTTCCGGTAGCGGCGGTCGGCCTCAGGCCCCGTCTGTTCGGGCTTGTAGGGTGGAGGTGAAAGAAATCTCCGCATGATGGTTGGTAGTTTTAGAGTTTCTTATGTTACTGTTTCCTGTTGTTCAGTCCGGCGGTTTCCTCGAGGTCGAGCATCCGGGCCAGCACGCTGATCGGGTGCAGCACCCGCCGCGAGGTGGACATCTCGATCTGCCATTTGCACGTTTCGCACTCCGTGACCACCCACTCGGCGTCGGTCTGCTCGATCGTCTTGAAGAGCGGGGCGCCGATGCCCTGCGAGACGGCGTAGTTCTCCTTTTTGAAGCCGTAGGTCCCGGCGATGCCGCAGCATTGCGACGGCAGCAGGGTCAGCTCCAGCGTGGGGATCATCCGCAGCAGCGCGATCGAGTAGCAACTCCACCCGAGCCGCTCCATGTGACAGGCCGTGTGGTAGGCGGCCTTCATCCGGACGTCGTCGCGGAAGCGGAGCCGCGCCTCTCCCGAATCGATGATCCGGTAGACGAACCGCGTGACGAGGTCGATCCCGTCGCGCACGTCCTCGTTCCCGACGCCCAGCACGTGGGGGTACTCGTCCCGCATGGTGAAGGTGCAGGTCGAGGAGGCGACGATCACGGGGCGCCGTTCTCCGGTGACCGAGCGGCGGATCGACTCCATGTTGGTCAGGGCCTGGCGGCGGGCCTGGTCGTAGAGGCCGTTGGCGATGAGCGCCACGCCGCAGCACTTCTCCCGCTCGAGCAGGTGGACGCCGTAGCCCAGGGCGTTGAGCACGTGTACCAGATCCTTTCCCAGATCGGGGTAGTTATAGTTGATGTAGCAGCCGTGGAAGAAGCTCACGTGGCGGTCGAAACCCTCCTGCCGTGCCTCCTCGTGCTTGCGGAACCACTGCTCGAAGGTCTGCCCGGCATAGCTGGGGAAGGTCCGGCGGCGGTCGATGCGCAGCACGCCGTCCATTGCGGCCTTGACGGGCGTCCATCCGAGCGTCGTATTGACGATCGGGGCGAACGTCGTGGCCATCCGCCCGACGAAGTCCGTGTTGGCCAGCATCCGGTCGCGGAGACTCGGCCGTGATTTCGCGTAGCGCATCCTCGCCAGCTGGATGATGTCGCCGATGCGCACGTTCGAGGGACATGCCACCTCGCAGCGCTTGCAGTTGAGGCAGTATTTCAGCGCCTCGTCGAAGTAGCTGCCCGCCTTCAGGCGCAACCGCTCCCCGTCGGGACCGGCCTGCTTGGGGCCGGGGTAGGCGGGATTGACCGGGACGACCGGGCAATAGGCCGTGCATACGGTGCATTTGATGCACTGCTCGAAGTTGTTCTCGCTGATATTTCGTTCCTGCAGATCCATATCCTGGTCTTATTTCATTTTGTCCGCTACGTGCAGGGCGGTGAGCATTGCGACACCTGCCCCGCATCCCTCCCGTATCGGGTCGAAGCCTCCCAGCACGGACCCCGTGACGTAGAGGTTTTCGATCGTGCGGTCCTGTTTGCGGGCGCGGAACTCCTCATCGACGGCCACCCCGTAGGAGATGTAGTTCTGGCGGTGGAAGAAGTGCGGGTCGTACCAGGCGGTGCGGTCCGTGTCGAATGCCACGTCGAGGTCGAAGAGCGGTTCGGCGATCCGCGTCATGCCCGCTACGAGTCCCTTGCTGAAGAAACTTCCGCTCGCCAGGACGTAGTTGTCGGCCTGCAGGGCGACCTCCCCGTGGTTGGCCGTCCGTATCTGCCGGACGCGGTCTTCTCTGATTTCGGCCCCGATGGCCGTGTCGCCGGGCATAAAGAGGCCGCCGAGCCGTTCGAATGCGCGCCGCAGTTGCTGCTGGGTGCGGATGCCGGCCACCGAGGGCGGCATCGTGGGGATGGGGGCCGCTGCGGGCACAGCCTCCCTGAGCTGCCTGACGGGCTCCTCGGAGTCCAGTCCGAAGAGTGCCGGGACGACGACGATGTCGGCCTCCGCAGCGTGGCGCTTCACCATCTCGAGGAACCGGCCGAATACCTCGGGTCGGTCGAGTACGCGGGCGATATGGACCGCGCGCATCTCCGTCGGATTGGTCCGCAGCCGGTCGATCTCCGCGATCGAGAGGCTTCCTGCCGTACATTGCGCCCCGCAGGATTCGAGCGCCTCGGCGACGAATGCCGTGTTGAAGTCGAGGAACCCGGCGAAGTTCAGTATCCTGATCCTTTGTCCGCGTAGCTCTTCAGCCGAACGGTAGGTGTTGAAGTCGGACGATGTGAGCCACGTGGGCTTGAGCGTACCCATCGGGGTGAAGTGGAGGTGGTTGCGCTCCATTTCACCGCGTACCGTGACGCCGCATTGTGCGAGCGTCTCGCGGGCGATGTGTGCATAGTGGGCGAACTTTTTGCCCAACCGAGCGTAGGGGTGTCCGGCGGGAAGCGCACCGACGGCCTTTTCGGGCTGCTCGACGGGGGTGCCGTCGGGCAGGCGGTTGAGCAGGTCGAACGATCCCGACCAGAAGTGCAGCGCACTCTGTCCCGTGGAGACGATGGCGCACCTTGCACCGTTGCTTTGCAGGCGGATGCCGCACATCAGGCCGCTCAGCCCGCCGCCGATGATGACCGTGTCGAATTTCATGATGCTTCCTCCTCCGTTAAGTGCATGTCACAGACTCCGGCATATACCCACTGTGTGAATTCGCTTTCGCGGAGCGTGTCGCCCCAGGCCACCGGATAGATGCCTTTCCATCGTTCGCTCAGCAGCGCCGCCAGGTCGCGTTTGGCCTCTTTGGCGCAGTTGTGCGCTTCGGCCAGCAGCCCGGCCGCCCGGCAGGCGCAGAGTTCGCCCTGGCAGGTGCCCATACCTACGCGGGTGCGGCGGCGCAGGTCGATCAGATCGGTCACGTTGAGCTCGCCGAGCGCGTAATTGATCTCGCCGACCGATACGTCCTCGCATTCGCAGACCAGGCTGTTGTCGCCGTTGTCGGCCGAGGCGATGTGCGAGGCCAGTTCTCCGTGGCGCAGGAGAGCCGATTTGCGGGGCCTCGATGCCGGCTGTCCGGCCTCCCGGGATCCGGGCAGCGGCCGGTCGGCGGTTGAGCAGGCCTTGTCGATGCGGAGCTTGCGGCATACGAGGTCGGTGGTCCACTCGGCCATCAGCCGGTAGGTCATCAGTTTGCCGCCCGTGATGGTGATCAGCCCCGGCACTCTGTCGCGCGTCTCGTGGTCGAGCAGCACGATGCCGCGGCTGATGTTCCGTCCCGTGGGATCGTCGTCCGAGGCGACGAGCGGCCGGACCCCGGCATAGGCGCGCAGGATCCGCGTCGAGGCCAGCGAGGGGGCCAGCTTGCATCCCTCTTCGAGCAGCAGGTCCACCTCATCGGGCGTGACCCGCATGTCGTCCACCTCGTCGAAGCCCACGTGGCTCGAAGTGGTGCCGATCAGCGAGATCGTGTCGCCGGGGACCAGGATATCGGCATTGGCCGGCTTGCGGCAGCGGTTCAGGACGATGCGGTTCACGCGATGCCCGAAGATCAGCAGCGACCCCTTGGCCGGGAACATGTTGATCGTTATGTCGGCCATGCGGGCGATTCCGTGGCCCCAGATGCCTCCGGCATTGACCGTCAGCGGGGCACGGTATTCGTGCTTCGTTCCGCTCCTGCGGTCCAGAACGTGGATGCCGGTCACGCGCCCCTGCTCGCGAATGAGCCCGAGCACCTCGTGGTAGGTGAGGATCCGGGCACCGTGGGCCTGGGCATCGATGGCGTTGGCCAGTGTCAGGCGGAAGGGATCCACGGCTCCGTCCGGTACACGGACCGCGCCGATGATCGCCGGGTTCACCGATGGTTCCATCCGTCTGGCCAGTGCGGGGTCGATGATTTCGGCCCCGATTCCCGCCTCGCGGCACGCCCGGACGAAGGTCGCCTGGTAGTTCAGGTCATCTTCGGGCAGGGTGATGAACAGGCCGTCGGTCGGCTCCACGCAGTGGCGTGCAATCCGGCGCAGGATCATGTTCTCGCGGATGCACTCTGCGGCCGACTCCCTGTCGGTCACTGCGTAGCGCGCCCCGCTGTGCAACAGCCCGTGGTTGCGGCCGGTGGCTCCCGAAGCGAAGTCGAACCGCTCGACCAGCAGCACCCGCAATCCGCGCAGGGCGCAATCGCGGGCCGTTCCTGCACCAGTCGCTCCGCCTCCGATGACGATGACGTCGTATTCGCGTTGTTCCTTTGCTTCCATACTTTCTGTTTCCTTGGCTGTTGGTGACCGATTTGTAATTATAAGATGCCGCTTTTTGTGTTGTTTCAAAATATGGCGGTTTCATTCAAAAGTTCGTTTGCCTCGTCTGAAGTGCTGCTTGGGTCCGTTTTTGTTCTTTATTTTGTAATATGTATTACAAAGCTAATAAACTTTTGTTGAAAATGAAATATAAAATGACTTTTTTGAGGGTTTAATCGAAATTTTCTGCCAAAACTATGGTTTTGTTTCGAAATGAAGCGTCGGTGATTAAACTTTTGATGGAACAAAACGAAATGTCCTTGAAGCTTGAAATGGGCGTGACCTATATATAATAGGTAGACAGGAGCCCTTCCATGTAGAAAGAGCTCCTGTTCTGTTGTGTCGTATGTAAAGAAGGTGGTAAGAGGCGGGCGGTTTATACCGGTCTGTTGTCGTTCGGGCTGTGATACCGTTTCCCGGTATCATGTTTCGTGGCTCCTTTCGCTTGGGCGGAGTAGGGACGCCACCTTGCCGAGCACCCATTCGTAGCCGCAGCGTGCGGCCCGGGCCACCTCGTAGACCGTTTCGATCTGCTCCTGCATGCGGCAGAGGTGCGGGCGGAGCAGCCATCCGTAGATCGTTGCGGCAAGGAGTGTGCAGCATCCGCCCGCGATCAGTACACCGGCGATGAGCGACCCGGTGAGGGCGTACATCCAGAGGACGAATGCCGTGAGGAAGAGCATGAGCCCCGTTGCCGCGATCAGTACGAAGGCGACCAGCGCGACGAGGAACGACCCGTCCGGCGTGCGGAGTGCGTCTCGGTCGTCGGTCCGCACGGCCTACTTCGCGCTTTTGGCCCGGAGTTCGTCGATCTCCTCCTGCATCTTCTCCTGTACCTTCTCCTGCGCCTTGGCGGCCTTCTGCTTTGCGCGGTTGATCTCCTCGTCTACGAAGTCCTTGATTTGGCGGCGCAGCTCCGGGCCCGACTGGGGCGTGAGCAGCATCGTGAGGGCCGACCCGAGGATCATGCCGCCCACGAGCGATGCGATGACAATACCTGTGTTTTTCATGGTTCGGTTGTTTTTGTGACACTCGGTAAGTTGCAAAGTCCGGGCCAAAGACGTATCTTTGGTGCATGATCCCCGAGATGTCCTCCATGAGCTCCGGTCCTGCGGCAGCCTCCCGCACGGCGGCCTTCACCGGCCACCGCACCTACTGCGGTCAGGCCGACACACTGCTCGGGCGGCTGCTCGAGCAGCTCTACGGCCGCGGCTTCCGCACGTTCCTGAGCGGCATGGCCGTGGGCTTCGATCTGGCGGCTGCCGAGGCTGTCGCGGCGTTGCGCGTGCAGCATCCGGATGTGCGGCTGGTGGCCGTTGTCCCGTTCCGCGGGCAGGAGCGCCGCTTCCGGAGTGCGGACCGTACGCGCTGGGAGCGGATCGTGGCAGGGGCTGATGCGGTCGAGTTCCTGGCAGAAGGGTATCATCCCGGCTGTTATGCCGTGCGCAACCGCCATCTGGTGGCCCGAGCCTCGCTCGTCGTGGCCTGGTATGACGGATCGCCGGGCGGCACGCAGTACACCGTGCGGGAGGCGCTGCGCGGCGGACGCGAGCTGATCAACCTCCATCCCGACGTGCAGCTCAGCGTCCGGCCGGTCGATCCCCACCTCTTCTGAAGCCGCCGGTCTTGCCGTCCTTTCGCTTCCGGGTTCCCGTGCCCGTCCCTTCTCTGTTCCCTCCCGGTCCTTCCTCCGCTCCTTTAGAGCATGAAAAACCCCGGAAGCTCCGAGCTTCCGGGGTCTCTCTGCGGGTCCTTCGGGGACCTTATTTCCAGTTGAGGATCTTGTGGAAGTCGTACTCCTCGGGGTTGGCGACGTACTTCTTCGCAGCCTCGTAATCCTCGGGCGTGATGGCGTTGAGGATGTTCTCGACCACCGACGAGAACTTGTCCGACTTGATGTCCACCAGACGGGGCGGAATCTTGCCCGTTGCGGGATCCTGCAGGTCCTTCAGGTAGAGCGGCGAAACGTTGCCCTCCGAATCGACATAGACCATGCAGCCGGTCTTGCCCTCGGCGAAGAGCTTGTGTACGCCGATGCCGAGTTCCGAGCAGTAGGTCAGGTCGTATGCGATCGGGGTCTGGCAGCGGATCTCGTAACCCAGCTCGACGGGACGGCTCTTTACCTTGATGCCGAGCGTCTTGAGCTTCTTCTCGATCATCTCGTTGAAGATGTGGGCCTTCGAAACCTTGCCCAGCTCGGGGTGTCCGTGCTCGTCGTAGGTGAAGTGTACGCCGCTCTTGCGGATCTCCTCGTCCGAGAGTGCGTGGAATACGCCCTCCGAGATGACCGCTGCGCCGTAGTCCATGCCCATGATCTTGCGCTTGATGATCGACGAGATCACGAGGTTCACGATCTTCTCGACGGTGATCTCCGTCTTGTCGAACATCTCGGGGATGACGATCATCGGGTAGTGGCAGGCCTCGCCGATGCCGAATGCCAGGTGGCCGGCCGAGCGGCCCATGGCAGCCAGCACGAACCAGTTGCCGCTCGTGCGTGCGTCTACATAGACGGCGCGGGCGATGACGGCACCCTTGTCCTTGGCCGACTCGTAACCGAACGTCGGCGTGCCCTTCGGCAGCGGCAGGTCGTTGTCGATGGTCTTCGGAACGTGGATGTTGGCGATGGGGTATTTCTTGGCCTCGAGGAACTTGGCGATGCGGTTTGCCGTCGAAGCGGTGTCATCGCCGCCGACCGTCACGAGCAGCTTGACGTTGTTGTCGGTGAAGAACTTGAGGTTGAAGTTGTTCTCGAAATCGGCGTCGGTGGGCTTGAAACGGCTCATCTGCAGGAACGAACCGCCCTGGTTGAAGATGCCGTCGGCCATCGGGTAGTCGATGTCCACGGTGCGGGGCGAGGGGTTGAACAGGCCCGTGTAGCCTTCGTGGAGGCCGATTACGCGGTATCCCTTGCGGAGGAACGTCTTGGCGACGCTGCCCACCACGGTGTTCATGCCGGGGGCCGGTCCGCCGCCGGTGAGAATTGCGATTGCTTCTTTCATGGTTTTTGATCTGTTTATGAGTATTGACTCGGATTTTTCGGTTTCAGCCGCCCAAAATTACGACTTATTTTTCAAACGGGCAAAAAAAAGAGGACTCCCGGCGAGCGGGAGCCCTTTGGGGGTTTTCCGATTGATATGGATTACTCGACCACGGTGACATTGACGGCTTGCTCGCCCTTGGCGCCTTCGCCGATCTCGAACGAAACCGTCTGACCCTCGTTGAGCGACTTGAAGCCCTCCTTTGCGATTCCCGAGAAGTGCACGAAAATCTCCTTGCCGTTCTCGGCCGTAATGAATCCGTAGCCTTTCTTGCTATCGAACCATTTCACTTTACCTGTCATAAATTAAGAAATTAAAATAATACGTTCTACAAAGTAATGCAAAAAACCTTGGTTTTCAAAACTTTTTAGGCCTTTTTTTTGTCATGCGGAAAAAATTCGTATATTTGTTCCCGTAAGAAAATATCCGATCGCCATGATTCTGAGCAAACGTCTGAAACTCGCGCTGCTGGCCCTTCTGGGCTTTTCGACGGCCTGTTCCTCGGTTAAGGAGGCGCGCCGCGGGTCCGCCGACAAACGGGGCGAAACCTCCGAAGCCGCTGCGGCATTCGCAACATCGGAAGCTGCGGCCGAACCGGCGGCCGATACGACGGAGCGGAAGGTCCCTTCGCGGCTCGTGCTGATGTATGGCGTGCGGACTCCGGCCTATCCCTTCGTCGAGGACCCCGTGCGGGCCGATACGCTCGGCATCAAGCCGCAGACTCCGGCAGGGCAGCCCGCGGCGCCCGATCCCGAACCCCCGGCGTCGGACGACGCCGCACAGCAGCGGTAGGCGATGTCCGGCCGCCGCATCGGGCTGCGCAAACGCCTGGCCCTCGATCTCTTCTCCGACCTTTATGCCGCCAAGGTGCGCGAACACCGTCTCGATACGCTCTTCTGGGAGTGTACGCTGCGGTGCAACCTCTCGTGCCGCCATTGCGGCAGCGACTGCCGCGTCGATCCCGGTGTGCCGGACATGCCGGTCGAGGATTTCCTGCGCGTGCTCGACGAGGAGGTTACCCCGCATGTCGATCCGGCCGATGTGCTGATCATCGTCTCGGGAGGCGAGGTACTCGTGCGCGAGGACCTCGAGCGGGCGGGTGCCGAGATCACGCGGCGCGGCTATGCGTGGGGAATGGTCACCAACGGCATGGCCCTGACGCCCGCACGGCTCGAGTCGCTGCTGCGGGCCGGCCTGCGCTCGGTGTCGGTCAGCCTCGACGGATTCGAACGCGAGCACAACTGGCTCCGCCGCCATCCGCAGAGCTACGACCGTGCGCTGCAGGCCCTGCGGCTCGTGCTGCGCGAACCGCAGCTCACGAGCGACGTGGTGACCTGCGTGACGCGGGAACTCGTGCCGCAGCTCGAGGCTTTCGGCGAAATGCTCATCGCCGAGGGGGTGCGCCACTGGCGGATCTTCACGATTTTTCCGGCCGGCCGGGCGCGTAACGATGCCTCGCTGACACTCTCCGACGCCCAGTTCCGCGCGGTGCTCGACTACATCCGCCGCATGCGGCGCGAGGGGCGCATCGACGTGAGCTACGCCTGCGAGGGCTTCCTGGGCGGCTATGAGGCCGAGGTCCGCGACCACTTCTACCAGTGTGCCGCCGGGGTCTCGGTGGCCTCCGTGCGGGTCGATGGGGCGATCTCGGGCTGCACGTCGATCCGTGCGAATTTCCACCAGGGCAACATCTACCGCGACCGTTTCTGGGAGGTGTGGGAGAACCGTTTCCTTCCGTTCCGCAACCGGGAGTGGGCGCGGCGCGGGGAGTGCGCCTCGTGCCGGATGTTCAAATATTGCCTCGGCGGCGGGATGCACCTCCACGGCGACGACGGCGAACTCTTCTATTGCCATTACAAGCGGCTTTGAGCCGCTGCCTCCTTTCCGGCTTTCCGGCTGCCGTGCTCTCCGGCGGCCCCTCTTCTGCCCTCGGCCCCGGCTTCCCGGCCCGGCTGCCGCCTTTTGTGTCCTGTGGCCGCATCTCTTTTGTCCGGACTCCGTTTTTTTTGCCGGCTCCCTGTGCGATTTTCGCGCCCCGGAGGCCTTGTGATCCGCCCCGAACCGGAAATTATTTTTACATTTGTGCAAACAAAACGGAGTATGAAAGTCTTATATACCGCTCTTTTGGCGTTATTGTTGTTCCCTTCGTGCCGTCGGCAGAGCGGCGATATCGATTCGTTCCTGCACAATGCCGAGAGCCTGATGAACGAGCATCCCGAGGATGCGTAGAGCATCATCCGGCATATCGACCGGCGCAAGATCTACTCGTCGGCCTCCGAGGCCCGCTATGCGCTGCTCTATTCGCAGGCGCTGGACAAGAACTACGTGGATGTGACCAGCGATTCGCTGACGGCTGTCGCCGTGAACTATTACGACCGTCACGGCACGAAGCACGAACGGGCGATGGCCCACTACTATCAGGGCCGGGTCTTCTCCAACGCCGGGAATTTCGATGCCGCCATCCGTTCCTACTCCCTTGCCGAGGATGCCGCTTCCGGCACCGACGACTACTATCTGTTGGGATTGATCAACAATGCCGTCGGAAATTTGTATTATAAGCAGTATGATTTAGATGAGGCATTAAAAAGAGATCAACGTGCTGCAACATATTTTCATTTGGCTCAATCTCCTTATAACGAGGCATTGGCCTATATAGGCATTGGTGTGATTTGTAGTTTGAAAGGGGATAATTTACAGATGACAGAAGAATATGATAAGGCTATCGAAATATATAAGACAATTGGTGCTACTGATCGGATTATTCCTTTGTATGAAGATTTGGTTGTTAAAACGCGACTGGATGCAAAAGGTGATATTGCAAGCATAAAGAGAGATTTAAGAGCATATTATGCTGCGTATAATCAAGGGGAAATACCACTTCAATCATATGGTTTGTGGCAAGATATTTATTTGAAAGCAAGTCAGTTGGATTCAGCCGAAATGTTTGGGAAGGAAATTCTTCGAAACAGACAGGCTTTTAATGCACATAAGATCGCCGGTTGCTACTCTTTATTGGAACGGATAGAAATGGCGCGGGAAAACTATCCCGAAGCCTACCGTTATGTGAAGCAGTATATCGCCGTGATGGACTCCATCAATCAGGAGAAAGAGGAGGCATTGGTGCTGGAACTCGAGCAGAAATACCGCAATCGAATCCTGAACCAGTCCTACGAGAACCTCAAACAGCACAACGACCAGCAGCGGATCATCACCGGTCTGGTGCTCCTTTTCTCGTTGTCGCTGCTGGTCGCCGGTCTGCTCTACCTGCGCAAATGGCGCGAGAATGCGGCTCTGAAGATGCGCGAGGCCGAGGCCGAAAAGGAGTCGCTGGGCCGGGCCTGCCGCGAACTGCAGGAGCAGCTGGGAACGGTGGGCGACCGCGTGGATACGGACGACGAGCAGGAGCGGCAGCTCTTCGACGCCCTCGAAGAGCGTATGGTCGTCCTGCGCAACTGGGTGGACAAGGCCGAAACGATGAAACCCGCATTGTTCATGAAATCCTTCCGCGACTACATGACCGTAAACGTCAAGTCGAAGCATGCGCTGTCCGACCTGCAGTACGTGGTCAATCGCAAGTACTTCGGCGTGGTCGATTACCTCAAGGCCCACTATCCGGAGCTGCGCAAACAGGACCTCGATCTTTGCTGTCTGCTCTGCTTCGGCTTTTCGCAGCACGGAATTTGCTACCTCTATAACTACGAGGATATCGGTTCGTTCTACAACAAGCGGAGCCGCCTGCGCAAGAAGCTGGGGCTTCCGCCCGAGCGGACGCTCGAGAGCTTCATTGCCGAGCTCCTTGCCGAACTGGTCCCAAAGGAGGAGTGATCGGCCGTGTGCCGCAAGGGGTGCCGAACCCTCATTCGGCGAGGACATGCATGTCATTGAATGCACTATTTTTCATCATACCAGAATAGGCTGTGCTCCAGCCCTTTGAATGGCATCCGATCGCAGGTATGATAAAGTGTGTTTGTAAATATCTGGTTTCCAGTATGTATTTCTGGTGTGTATGATATCCCGTTCGGGCGCTTGCGTTGTCCGGTGCGTTTTGTCGTGCTACTTTTGGGTCTGTTCAAACCAATTAACCCAAAACACACATGAAGAAATTCATTCTGACTTTGCTGGCCACTGTAGCGACGGTATCCGTCGCCTATGTTGCCCCGAAACAGGAGTCCGACGGCGGGACCAAGGACGAGGAGAAAAAGGAACTGTCGATGCAGGAGATTGTCATTAATGATCTTAAAACGACAACACCTCATGGTCAAGCTCGCAGCGGAGGTGCGACGGTCGATGTCTACTATGTTCCCGGCTCGGGCCTGGAGTTCTACTTCAATCCCGATTATCTGCTGGGAACGGTCACGATCGACGTTACCGATGCATCGGGCGCAAGCATCGCCACGCGCAGCTGCAACACCGACACCGAACCTTCGGTATGTCTCCCCGTTGTGCTCACGACCGACAACTCCTACTCGATCCGTATCGTTGGACCCGATTACGAAGGCGTAGGAACCATTTTGTAAATATGGCTCGTGGAGGATATCTCTTGGTAGGGATTCTGTGCGGCGTTGCCATCTGTTCAGCCTGTCGGATCGCTGTCGGAATATGGGATACTCCTCCACGAAGCCTTTTGTGCAAAGCCCGTATATCGGTACGCAATGAATACGATGCGCCGATTGCCTATCCGATAGCCCGGGTCTCCGGAACCCCGATCCTGCAGGTCGGCAACGAAGCGGGGGAGATCGAAATGACGGTCCCCAAAGGGGCGACCATCTCGTTCCTCCTTCCCGGAAGCATGTTTCACCGTTATCAGGCCGATGACCTCACGGTCCCCGATTCGGCCTCCGTGCAGCGCCGCATCGTCGCACGACGTCTGAAATATCCCTTCCGGGAACCGGTGCCGATACTCATGGACCGCATCCGGTAGAGACGGACTGTCCGGTTGTCGTGGACCGGGACGTCGAGTACGCCCCGGTCCGTATTGCTTACGCAGGGCGCGGCTCCCGCAACCCGGGGAGGACCGCGCACGACGCAACGCCTGCGGCAAGTGATTCCCGGGAACGGACTCCGGTAGGGCTCCGGCCCGATCCGGCGGATCCCGATGGCCGGCGTATCGTGCGTCGGCCATTTCTCGTGCTGGACAGTCGGTCGGAGGATGCGCATCGCATCCGGCCCGGCTCCTGCTCCGTGCGGCGAGGTGTGCGGCTGCATCCGGCAATACGGCTCATCCTGTTTTGTTGAATCTCTCTTTAAACCCCAAGCTCTTTTTATTCAACCATGGAAAATCCGATGCCCTCCTTTCTGCATTATTTCCTCCGCCGTGCCGGAATCCGGATCGATCTGCTGCGCCTTCGCGCGGTTTACGACCGGCATCCGCTGCCGCACAGCATTCGTTCGCTCAGCGATACGCTTGATGAGCTGTGCATTCCGAACATGATCTGCCGCCTGGAGTTCGACCAGCTTTCCGAACTCGACGGGCCGTTTCTGGTCGTGTCGGGCAATGCCGAGTATCCGTTCCAACTCGTCGAGCGTCTCGATCCCGAAACCCGCACGGTGCGCCTCCGTACGGCCGACAACCGGCTGATCGATGAGACGTTCGACCGCTTTCGGAGCGCATGGGACGGTTCCGTGCTGACGATCGACCGCGGCGAGGCTCCGGCCGGGAGGCTGCGTCCGGGTTATCTTGTCCGCCAGCTGCTGGCGTTCGTCGATCGGACGTGGGGCTGGTGGATGGCCGTGTCTGTAGTCTGTCTGGCGGCCTCCTGCCTTTTGCCCGCCCTCACCGGAATGTGCGGTGCGGCGCGGTCGCTTGTGACCGGAGTCGGATGCATCGGGCTTGTGGTTGCTTTTGCCGTGGTGATCCTGCTGGCCCGGCGTTTTCTCGGCCGTGTGGACCGGGATGCGGAGATCGTCCGGCTGCGGAATCTCCGTGAACAACTGCTGGGTATTCCGGATCTGTTCTGGCAGCTGCTCGGCCGCGAAGCGGAGGAGGAGGTGGACAGTGTCACGGCCGCTCCGGTGAGCAACTACGCCGAGGCCGAGCATACGGTGACCGTCGTGCTGAATCCCTCCTGTCCGGACTGTGCCCGGATCTGCGACGTGATCGGCAAGTTGAAAGGGGTGCGGATCGACCTGATCTTTGTCGTGGACGACGGCGACAGGAGGGCCTACGATGTGGCACTGCGGTTGATCTCGTCGGGCATCACCAGCGAGTGGGGCGAGACCTTCCGGCTCCTTGCGGCGTGGTACGGGCGGGGCCGGGTACCCGCGACGCCGATCCATCCGCTGGCCGGCAACGACCTGTCGGCCCAGCTGAACTACTGCCGGAGGATCCGCATCGTGCGTACGCCGACGATTCTGGTGGACAACCGTCGCCTGCCTGCCCTCTATGATGCGGAGGATCTGAAGATCCTGCTCTGACCTTCCCGTGTCCGGTTCGCACCGGATGCGGGGTCTTCCGTTCCGGCCCTTTTGCCGCGGCAGGGTGGCAGGCTCTCGCGGTTGCGGGTAAAATAAAAAAAACCTTTGCCGAAGCAAAGGTTTCCGTCGTTTCCGACCTGGTCGGGGAGACTGGATTCGAACCAGCGACCTCCAACTCCCGAAGCTGGCGCGCTAACCGGACTGCGCTACACCCCGAACTCTGTTTTTTGGTGCCCTTATCGTTTTAAGAGCACACAAAGATAAGCCTAAAATCCGAAAGCACCAAATATTTTCGGAAAAAAATATCATTTCGCCCCTTTTCGGGCGATACCTCCGGCGACACCGTCCTTCCCGGCATCACTTCGCCGAACTCCCGATCCAGGTCCATTTGTGCCAGATCCACTCCAGCGGTCCCTGTCTGTGCCGCTTGAGCCACCATTTGCAGCAGGCGATCTGCAGCACGAGCATCGCGATGCCGATGAGCAGGCTGACCGTCTGTCCGCAGCGGGTCGCCAGCCCCAGCCCGAACGGATAGTAGACCAGTGCGCCGAGGATCGACTGCCCGATGTAGTTCGACAGGCTCATCCGTCCGTAGGTACGCAGGTCGGCCACCCGGCGGCGGAACCCTTCGAAACGGTGGTAGAGCAGCACGAACGACGAGACGAGCACGAACGTGAAGGCGAGTTTCTGCCACATGTCGAGCACGGTCCCCAGCGTGGGTTGCAGGGCGCTGTCGCCGGCTACCAGTTCCGAGAGCTGGTTGAGCGGGGCGTAGAGCACGGCGCTGGCGACGAGCAGCGCGAACCACCGCCGTATGTTGCGCTCGCCGCCCAGGAAGAGCTGCCGGCGGCCGAAGTAGAAGCCCAGGAGGAAGAGTCCGGCCGTCTGGATGTAGCGCCCGGCGTCGATGGCCCAGAAGAGGCTGGCCTTTTGTCCCGTCAGGAGGTTGTTGCGCACGAAATGGAGGAAATCTCCCTGTTGCGTGTATGCGATCGCCTCGCCGAAGAGTGCGCCCACGCCCAGATCGGGGGCCCGGTAGGCGGGGTCGATGGCCCCGGCCGCGTAGTGGAACCACTCGACGGGCTGCAGCAGGAAGAGCACAGCCAGTCCCAGCAGCACCTTGTCGCTGCAGTTGCGCACCAGGAAGAGAATGATGCCTACGGCGGCGAAGAGCAGCAGCACGTCGCCAGCCATGAAGAATACCGAGTTGAGCGATGCGAAGCCCACAAGCAGGAGCAGCCGCCAGAGGAATCGGTACCCGAAGTCGCGTCCCTGCCGCCGCTGGTTGCTCCATTGCACGTAGAACGTGAACCCGAAGAGCAGGGCGAAGATGGCGTAGGATTTGCCGGCCATCAGGGCGAAGACACCGCAGAAGACGCTGCGGTCCAACCAGGCGAGCCAGTCGGGCTGGTCGGTGGGGTAGATGTAGAAGTTGAAGTGCTCGACGCTGTGGACCAGCAGAATCGCCATGACGGCAAAGCCGCGCAAGGCATCGACCACCTCGACGCGGGGTTGTTTTGCGGTTTGTTGCGGGTTCATTTCATGCGGATGGTTTCGGAAGTTTTCCGGCGTGCCGGGTTTGGAGACAAAAGTACGAAAAAAACGGGATTTCCGGCGTTTCGGCCGACCGGGAAGTCGAAAAAAATGTTATATTTGTTCTCAATCCATACCAATCCTAATTATCCACTACCGCAATGAACACACCTTTGATTTTCTGGATCGTGCCCGCCGCCTCGGTTGTCGCATTGGCCGTGGCGTGGATCTTCTACACGCGGATGAAGCGTGAGGACGAGGGCACGGAGCGTATGCGTGAGATCGCGGCACATGTCCGCAAGGGGGCGATGGCCTATCTGCGCCAGCAGTACAAGGTCGTCACGATCGTCTTCGTCGCCCTGGCGCTTCTGTTCGCCTACCTGGCCTACGGTGCCGGCGTGCAGAACCCGTGGGTGCCCTTCGCCTTCCTGACGGGCGGGTTCTTCTCGGGGCTTGCGGGTTTCTTCGGCATGAAGACCGCAACCTACGCCTCGGCCCGCACGGCCCATGCGGCGCGCCAGTCGCTCGACCGCGGCCTGAAGGTCGCCTTCCGCAGCGGCGCCGTCATGGGACTGGTCGTCGTGGGCCTCGGCCTGCTCGATATCTCGTTCTGGTACCTGATCCTCGACCACTTCACCGATGTGGCCGGGCCGCAGAAGCTGGTCGTCATCACCACGACGATGCTGACCTTCGGCATGGGAGCCTCGACGCAGGCCCTCTTCGCCCGTGTCGGCGGCGGCATCTACACGAAGGCTGCCGACGTGGGCGCCGACCTGGTGGGCAAGGTCGAGGCCGGCATCCCCGAGGACGATCCGCGCAATCCGGCGACGATTGCCGACAACGTGGGTGACAACGTGGGCGACGTGGCCGGCATGGGCGCCGACCTCTACGAGAGCTACTGCGGTTCGGTGCTGGCCACCGCGGCGCTCGGCGCCGCAGCCTTCGCCTCGGCCGGCAGCGAGGCCCTGCAGCTTAAGGCCGTGCTGGCCCCGATGCTGATCGCCGCCGTGGGCATCCTGCTCTCGATCATCGGCATCTTCCTCGTGCGCACGAAGGAGGGGGCCACGATGCGCGAGCTGCTCCGCTCGCTGGGCGTGGGCGTCAATTTCAGCTCGCTGCTGATCGCCCTGGCCACCTTCGGCATTCTCTACCTGCTGGGCATCGAGAACTGGGTGGGTCTCTCCTTCTCGGTCATCACGGGCCTCGTGGCCGGCGTCGTGATCGGACAGGCCACCGAGTACTACACCTCGCACTCCTACCGTCCGACGCAGAAGATCGCCGGCAGTTCGAAGACCGGCCCCGCGACGGTCATCATCGCCGGCGTTGGCTCGGGAATGATCTCTACGGCCATCCCCGTCGTGACGATCGGCGTGGCCATCATCCTGGCCTACCTCTGTGCCATCGGCTTCGACATCCACCACATGATGACGCCGCAGAACCTCTCGCAGGGCCTCTACGGCATCGGCATCGCCGCCGTGGGCATGCTCTCGACACTGGGCATCACGCTGGCCACCGACGCCTACGGGCCCATTGCCGACAACGCCGGCGGCAACGCCGAGATGAGCGGCCTGGGTCCCGAGGTGCGCAAGCGTACCGACGCCCTCGACGCGCTGGGCAACACGACGGCCGCCACGGGCAAGGGCTTCGCCATCGGTTCGGCGGCCCTCACGGCGCTGGCGCTGCTGGCCTCCTACGTCGAGGAGATCCGCATCGGCCTGCTGCACAACGGCGTTACCGAACTGCTCTTCACCGACGGGACGAAGTGTCTGGTCGAGCAGGCCTCGATCCTCGACTTCATGTCCTACTACAACGTCTCGCTGATGAACCCCACGGTGCTCGTCGGCGTCTTCATCGGCGCGATGATGTCGTTCCTCTTCTGCGGCCTGACGATGAACGCCGTGGGCCGCGCGGCCGAGAGCATGGTGCAGGAGGTGCGGCGCCAGTTCCGCGAGATCAAGGGAATCCTCACGGGCGAGGGTACGCCCGACTATGCGCGCTGCGTGGCCATCTCGACGCGCGGGGCGCAGCGTGAGATGCTCTTCCCGAGCCTGCTGGCCATCATCGTGCCGGTGGTTGTCGGCCTCGTCTTCGGCGTGGCGGGCGTCATGGGCCTGCTGGTCGGTGGCCTCGGTTCGGGCTTCGTGCTGGCGGTCTTCATGGCCAATGCCGGCGGTGCATGGGACAACGCCAAGAAGATGGTCGAGGAGGGCCACTTCGGCGGCAAGGGTTCCGAGTGCCACAAGGCTACGGTCGTCGGCGACACGGTGGGCGACCCCTTCAAGGATACCTCGGGTCCGTCGCTCAACATCCTCATCAAGCTCATGTCGATGGTCGCCATCGTCATGGCGGGGCTCACGGTCGCCTTCCACCTCTTCTGATTCCGGCGCAGCCCTGTGTGGCGGCCCGTATGGCGGCAGCCCTTTCCCGGCAGCCCTTTCCCGGCAGACCCGGCAGGGTGCACCGCCTTCTTTTCCGGCATCCGGCCCGGACGGGATTCGTTCCCGCCCGGGCCGGCCGTTCTTCCCCTCCCCGGTGCTCCCTGCGAGCGGCCGTCGGGCCCCGGTATTTGTAAATCCCGGCCGCATGCACTATCTTTGCAACCATGAAAAACATCGTATTCGATCTGGGCGGAGTGCTATTCGCCCGCGACAAGCGCAAGTGCGATCCGGAGATCATCGAATTCTTCAGCTTCCTCCGGGCCCCGAAGATGCCCCGCTTCTGGGAGGAGTACGACCGGGGTACCTCGACCCTCGGGGAGGTTACCGACAC
>ENA-ORUL01001015-ORUL01001015.1-human-gut-metagenome-genome-assembly--contig:-NODE-1015-length-21322-cov-5.006019_pt1 | contig 21322 bp, 14 predicted proteins | sample MGYA00242084_ERZ509219 | MGnify/ENA primary metagenome ERZ509219 (study PRJEB26280, sample SAMEA2338792) | human gut metagenome | biome: human gut; feature: human-associated habitat; material: faeces...
CCCAACATTAAAAGTGTTGTGCTCTACCTGCTGAGCTAGCGAATCAATCCTTATTTGCGTATCAGTTATTTCCTGATTGCGGGTGCAAAGGTAGTGACTTTTTTTATATCTGCAAGCTTTTGGGTGAAAAAAGTTTTATTTATTTTTCGTCATCTCCCTCTATCTTCTGATTATCAGATGTTTCATGTGTGTCGTATTTTATTCTCTCTTTATTGATGATGAAACGTTGATAATAGGAGAGCATTAGGGTGGTGAGCGGGAGTGCTATGATCATACCTAACATCCCGAGCAAGGATCCCCAGATGGAAAGAGATAAAAGAATGATGGCAGGGTTGAGCCCTGTGATCTTTCCCATGATTCTTGGGACAAGGAAACCATCTTGGATGGCTTGAACAACAATAAAAACAACGAGGGCACCTGCCAGGATTACCCAGAAATTCTCACCGGTATCAGCAGCTTTTAGGATTGCTAATATGATGGTAGGCAAGAAACCGATAATCTGCAGATATGGAACCATATTGAGGGCACCAATGAAAAGTCCCAAGGCAATAGCCATCGGAAAGTCGATGATCAGGAACCCAATGCTGAACAAGATGCCGACACAGAAGGCAACAAGTGCCTGGCCGCGGAAATAGCGATTCATTCCATCCTGTATGTCATTGACCAGATTGGATGCAAAGGTACGGTATTTGCCTGGTAGCAGGTGAAGCCATCCTTCTGCGATGGATTCATAGTCGAGCAAGATGAATACCACATATAATAAAATGATGAATGAAGCGAATACGCTAAACAGAATATTAATAGATTCCGCAACGAGTGCCCAAAGTTTAGGAACAGTCTCTTTAATGGTATTCATTATATTTTCTTCACTTAAGATTCGGTTCAGTGCCTGAAGGTCGATATGTCTGTGGATAAATTCCGAAAGAGTAGGAGGCACTGTTCCGGAACGATAAGCACCATTAGTCAGATAAGTAACCAACAGATCGTTCATTCGTCCTATTTCGGCAAGCATTGGGGGCACTAAAAGGTAAAAAATGGCAATTCCTATTATGGTAATGCTGAACAATGCGCAGAAAATAGAAATGATCCTGCTTTTAAAGCGTAATTTATACTGGAAAAATTTGACGAGCGGATAAATCATATAAGCGATAAGCCATGCCACAAAAAAAGGTAGCAGCACGCCGCTGAGCCTTTTAAAAAGTATCAGTAATCCCACAATGAGCGCACAGCAGATGGAACCACGTATGAAACTATCAAATGTAATCTTTTTCCTTTCCATAATAATCTGACGTTTGATGTGCGACCTCACCGGAAATGTCCGGGCTTTGCTACCGTGAGGTCATTATGATTTTTCTTTGTCCTCTTGCAGGGCTTTCTGGTAACATTCCCGACATAAAGGTTCGTATTCGGCTGTTTCACCCAATAGCACCTGTTTGTCGTTTTTCACCGTACGGTGTGAAAAAGAGGCTAATTGTCCACATTTTACACAAATGGCATGTACCTTGGATACTTCGTCGGCAATGGCACACAAAGCTGGCATCGGACCAAACGGTATGCCTTTGAAGTCCATGTCCAATCCGGCTATGATGACACGTACTCCGTTGTTTGCCAATTGATTGCATACATCTATTAAACCACTGTCGAAGAACTGTGCCTCGTCAATGCCTACCACATCAATTTCGGATGTGAAAAGCAGTATGCTGGCTGAAGAGTCGATGGGGGTGGAGGAAATGGTATTACTGTCATGTGAAACAACGTCCCCCTCAGAATAGCGTGTGTCAATGGCAGGTTTGAATATCTCTACGCGTTGGCGGGCAAACTTGGCCCGCTTCATGCGACGGATCAGTTCTTCGGTTTTTCCTGAAAACATGGAACCGCAAATTACTTCAATTCTTCCTCTTCTTCTCGTCTCTTGTATATGATCTTCTGAAAATAATACCATGCTGATGTATGTTATAATTGGTTGCAAAAGTAATAGTTTTATTGGCTTCTCGGTGTTTTTTCATTATTTATTTCTACATTTGCGAAGTCATTCAAGAAGAAATTCAGATGTAGATATGCAAGCATTGTTGAACGATATAGAATTGGATATTCAGGAACTTAAATGCCTGATGGAGGCCGTTTCGCGTAAACCGGACTCTGCTTTGCGTGAAGTGGCAAAGAGAAATATTGTGCAAATGCGTGGCCGGTTGGACATCTTACTGGAACAGTTGGACCGGGGAGCACTACCGGAAAACGAACTTCCTGACCGGATTATAAATCCAATGCCGGAACCTGTGTCAGCAGCAGCAGAAGAAGAAGCAGCAGCAGCAGCAGCAGCAGAAGAAGAAGAAGAAGAAGAAGAAGAAGAAGAAATAGTTGTGGGTAACCCAGAGAAAGATGAAGAGCCTGTAATAGTTCCGGAGGCTCCGGAGATGCCGGAATCTGAACAATTGGAATTGCCTGAAGTGACCGTAGAACCGGCACAATCGGCTGAAGTATCTATGAAAATTGAAACCAATACGGCTTCTACACCTATTTTGGCCGAGCGGATTAAAACAGCTGGAGATTTACGCCGTTCAATCAGTCTGAATGATTCGTTTCGCTTTTCCCGTGAACTGTTTGGGGGAAGCATGGAGCAAATGAATCATGTGTTGCAACAGATTGGGGAGATGCATTCACTGGATGCGGCTCTTGTTTTCTTATCTTCTAAAATAAAGGTGGAAGAGGAAAATGAAGCTAAAGCTGATTTAGTGGAACTTCTCAAAAAGTACTTTATATAAAAACGCGATTATTAGGATATGGGAAAACTATATGTGGTACCGACGCCGGTCGGGAATTTGGAGGACATGACATTTAGGGCTATTAAAGTCCTGAAGGAGGTCGACTTGATTCTGGCGGAGGATACCCGTACTTCCGGAATCTTGCTGAAACATTTTGAGATTAAAAACGCGACGCAATCCCACCATAAGTTTAATGAACATAAAACGGTGGAGAGTGTTGTTAATAGAATAAAGGCAGGAGAAACCATCGCTTTGATTTCGGATGCCGGAACACCGGGAATTTCTGATCCGGGTTTTCTGGTAGTTCGTGAATGTGTGCGCAATGGTATCGAAGTACAATGCCTGCCCGGGGCAACAGCTTTTGTTCCGGCGTTGGTAGCATCGGGATTGCCTAACGAAAAGTTTTGTTTCGAAGGTTTTCTCCCTCAGAAAAAGGGGCGTATGACAAAATTGAAATCGTTGGTGGATGAACACAGAACAATGGTGTTTTATGAATCCCCACATCGTTTGCTGAAAACATTGACACAGTTTGCCGAATATTTCGGTCCCGGACGTCGGGTATCTGTGTCCCGTGAAATTTCAAAGATTCATGAGGAAACGGTTCGCGGGACTTTGAGTGAATTGATAGAACACTTTACCGTTACCGAACCCCGGGGCGAGATTGTGATTGTACTTGCAGGAATAGACGATTAATAATAACTTCATTTAAAAACGTAAAACGTAATCGTATGAAAAAGTTAGTAGTTTTATTAGTATGCGCAGCTATGTTGGCTTCGTGTAACGGCCTGGGTGGTGGAAGTAAGGACCTGAAGGCAGAAAATGATTCTCTTTTGATGGAGTTGACCCAGCGCAATGCCGAATTGGACGAAATGATGGGTACTTTCAACGAAGTTCAGGAAGGATTTCGTAGAATAAACGCAGCTGAAAGCCGTGTTGACTTGACCCGTGGCACTATCTCTGAGAATTCTGCAACCGCAAAACAACAAATAGCATCTGATATTGAATTCATCACGAAACAGATGGAAGAAAACAAGGCACAGATCGCTAAGTTGCAGGCTATGCTGAAGAATAGTAAGAATAATTCGGCACAATTGAAAAAAGCCGTTGAATCTTTGACTCAGGAGTTGGTTGCTAAAACTCAGCGTATCGAAGAACTTCAGGCTGAATTAGCTTCTAAGAATATCCGTATTCAGGAGTTGGATGCTGCAGTAACCGGACTGACTGCCGATAAAGAGTCATTGGCTGCTGAAAATGAAGCCAAGGCAAAGACCGTAGCAGAACAGGATAAGGCCATCAATAGTGCATGGTTTGTGTTTGGTACTAAATCGGAGCTTAAATCTCAGAAGATTCTTGAAAAAGGGGATGTGCTGAAGAGTGCGGATTTCAACAAGGATTATTTTACTCAGATCGATATCCGTACTACTAAAGAGATTAAATTATATTCTAAACGTGCTGATTTGCTCACTACTCATCCGGCTAAATCTTACGAGCTGGTTAAAGATGATAAAGGTCAGCTGACTTTGAAGATCACGAATCCGAAAGAATTCTGGAGTGTATCTAAATATCTGGTAATCCAGGTCAAATAAGTAGTATAAAACAAACGTAACTGATAAGGGCACGGACTACACAGTATGTAATCCGTGCTCTCTTTTTTGAAATGTACCTGATATATTAATATGAAATATAGAAACCTGTTTTTTGATTTAGATGATACTCTCTGGGCCTTTTCCCAAAATGCGTATGATACGTTTGAAGAAGTTTACGATAAATATGGATTGGGAAGGTATTTCGATTCGTTTTCCCATTTTTATTCTCTTTACCAAAAGAGGAATGCGGAGTTGTGGGTAGAATATGGAAACGGGGAGGTGACTAAAGAAGAGTTGAATCGACAGCGTTTTTTATATCCTTTGAAAGCTGTTGGCGTTGACGATGAAATGCTTGCAAAACGTTATTCTGACGATTTCTTTTTGATAGTTCCTACTAAAAGGCGGCTAATGCCGTATGCGGAAGAGGTACTTTCGTATTTGGCACCTAAATATAATTTGTATATTCTTTCAAATGGTTTCAGGGAATTGCAATCCTGTAAAATGCGTTCGGCAGGCATTGATACATATTTTGATAAAATAATTCTTTCGGAAGATCTGGGAGTGATGAAGCCTTGGCCGGAAATTTTTCATTTTGCTTTGTCGGCTACACAATCCGAACTACGTGAATCATTAATGATTGGGGATAGTTGGGAAGCTGATATTGTTGGCGCCCATGGAGTGGGAATGCATCAGGCTTATTATAATGTGTCCGGACGCACTGATTTTCCTTTCCGTCCTACTTATTCAATGACTGATTTGAAAGAGTTGGTGGAACTGTTGTAACATTTATAGATATATTGTATTTTTGCGTTCAATATAGAACGCATAAAAATACAACTATGGACACTCTCTTGCCTTTTGCTTTACTCTGTTTCACTTCTTTCTTTACGTTGACTAATCCGTTGGGTACAATGCCCGTTTTTCTGACCATGACTCATGGTATGACTGATAAAGAGCGGCAAGCGGTTGTTCGCCGTGCCACTTTCGTCTCGTTTATCACTTTAATGGTATTTGTTTTTGCAGGGCAATTCCTTTTTAAATTCTTCGGTATTTCGACCAACGGATTTCGTATTGCAGGTGGAGTGATTATTTTCAAGATAGGCTTTGATATGTTGCAGGCACGGTACACTCCGATGAAATTGAAAGATGAAGAGATTAAAACCTATGCTGACGATATTTCGATCACTCCACTTGCCATACCTATGCTTTGTGGTCCGGGGGCGATAGCTAATGCCATTGTTTTGATGGAGGATGCCCATACCATTGAAATGAAAGGAACGTTAATTGGCATTATTGCTTTGATCTATTTTATTACCTTCTTGATTCTGCGTGCGTCTACCCGATTAGTTAAAGTGTTGGGGGAGACCGGAAATAACGTGATGATGCGTTTGATGGGACTTATTTTGATGGTGATTGCTGTTGAATGTTTTGTTAGTGGATTGCATCCGATATTGGTAGGTATCTTGAAAGAAGGGTTGCTATAAATCAGATACTGATTCGTTCAGAAAAAGAAGAATGCCCGGATACGTTTTATATGTAAATCCGGGCATTCTCTTTATTGTTTGATAAATACTTTAGAAAGCATTATGCTGATTAGCGGTTACCGCCGGCCCACCAAACCGGATCGGTATATACATACTGGCCGTTTCCGAATGCAGATTCTACGTTCGGGTTTGCACTTACATCATCTGCTCCGTAAGGTGCGCGAAGTGGGAACTTGTAAGGGTTGTCCAGTTTGATATATTCCTCACCCATTGCTTTGAGGCGGCGTACATCATTATAGCATTCTGTTGTCTCACCGAAGGCTCCAAGGAATGCAATATATTTCTGTACCATTACCTCTTTTACAGGATTGGCATCGAATAATGGTTTTACGTTGTTGGTGAAATACTCTTCTGCTTCAGCAGTTGTGATAGCTTTGGTAGTCTCTTTAACGCCTCCGTAACTTTTTACTGTAGGAGCGTTAAGTGCAGCTGTTACACCTGTTTCTGCATTTGCAATGGCTGCAACAATAGCATCTTTCAGAGCATCTGCCGCATCATTGGTCTTATTCAAGCGAGCCAATGCTTCAGCTTTCAGGAAAAGTAATTCATGATAGCTCATTAATAAGGTTGGACATGTTTGCGAATATACGAATATAGGAGTATTATATTCATATTTAACAGACTCTGCCGTACCGTTATCGGCCATAAGGAATCTTGGGTCATCTGCACCGGTTACTTGGATGGACACAGCTTTTTCTTCTCCAGTTACCTTACCTTGTCCAATGCAAAAGATACGGCGTAATCTCGGATCCTTACGTTCTATTAGTTTATCAGCGTAGCTTTTACTTGCAGCCAATCCGTCACGGCTCCACTGGAAGTCAAATAACGGGTTTAAGTTTGTTGCACTATAAATAGAGAAAGCAGCTTGATCCTGAATAGATGTATATGATTTCTCTATGTACTCTAAAATTTTTTGTAAATCAGCTTCTTTTGAAGAAGAACGAGCTAACAGACGCATTGTATAACGAGCTTTCAAGCCGTATGCTAGTTTTAACCATGCTTCTCCGTCACCTTTATATATGAAGTCATACTCACCAATTTCATCGCTTTTGTCACCTTTGGGAAGATCAGTGATTGCTGCATCCAAATATTCCATAATGGTAGTATAAATAGCTTCTTGCTTATCTAATTCCGGAGTCATAAACTGGGGTTGTCCATTGACTAATTCCGGAAGGGCAGCCTGGCTGAAAGGAGTGTCACCGAATGAGTCTGCGATCAGTCCTGCATTGATTGCGGCCAATACTTCGGCAATACCTTTGGTTGTATAATTGGCTGAAACCTCATTTGAGCTTATGTTAATTGCGATACGTGCATTCTTCAGTGTAGAGTATAAATTACCCCATACATTGTTAAAAGTAGAAGATGCCGAAGGCTCTCCGTTACGCTTTTCCGCATTTGCCAATTGATTGTCTACTCCAACCATATGCTCTACGTAGGTAGAATAATATGTATTAAAGTCGCCTCCGATATTGCTAAATGCAGTTGCAGTGATTACGTCAGCCAAGATGAATTTGGCAGGTACACTGGTTGTGTGGTCTTTGTCTTCATTAATACGATCCATTGTATCTTCCGAACAGGAAGCAAATGCAACGGAAATCAATGCCACAGACAATATGCCTTTTGATAAATTAAATATTGATTTCATTTTTGTCCTTTTTAGAATTTAACTGTAATACCAAAACCATAGCTTGATGTTCCCGGGAGCGAGAAGCGTTCGAAAGCACCAGCCATGTTGTTATTTCCCTGTGATGATTCAGGGTCAATACCATTATCCATTTCTGACCAAAGCAATAAGTTACGTGCAAAGACGTTTACTGTTACGCCTAAGTATGACTTATCCAGTACCGGATAACTTAAAGCGATTTCGCGTAATTTCAGGAATGAAGAACCGTATACTCCGGCTTCAGAGATCGTACTCAATCTGTCGAAGTAATTATAAGCGTTCTCACCGCTGATTTTGATGTCATTAGGTGCGTAAGAACCATCTGCCAACTGTTTTACAGCCGGTTTATTGAAGTAGAAGTAATCAGCTTTACGATAGTCTGCTGATTTCTGGGTTACACCATAATAGTCGAGTGTTGACACAGTACCGGCATACATACATCCACCTTGCTTCCAGTCAAGTACTGCAGAGAGGCGGAACTTATAAAATTCAAAAGTAGTATTGAAGCCCAGTCTGAAGTCAGGAGATACACTTCCCAACACTCTGTTTTCACCTAATGTCGGCATACCGTTTTCATCTACGACAATCTGACCATCTTCGTTTCTTTGATAGCTTGTACCATAGATAACCGGGAATTTATCACCGGCACTCAGACGTACTTGCGGATCAACAAAACCTCCTAACATGATGCTTGATACACCCGGAGCTAATTTATCGACATAGTTGTCGATTTTAGAGAAATTGAATGCAAAATCCCAGTTGAAGTTCTTAGTTTGGATCGGATTTACACTCAAAGTGATTTCGTGTGAGTTTGTATGTACCGATCCACCATTTGTGATCAATTCGCTATATCCGGTAGAAGTAGCCAAAGGCACCTCGAATATCTGATCCTTTACATTCTGGCGTGAATATGTATAGTTCAATGAAACTAAACCGTTCCAAAAACTGAAGTCTGCACCGATTTCGTATGATTTGGTGTTCTGAGGTTTCAGGTTAGGATCATAAATTTTGTAATATGGAATATATGAGCTGATTGATCCAATAGGATACTGGATAGGAGTTCCTGACGAGAATCCGCCACCATAGACCGGAGTTTTATAGTAAGAAGGATAGTAAGTACCTGCCTGCCCTACTTCTGCATAAGAAGCGCGAATTTTACCATAAGTCAGAACATCATTCTTCAGTGCTTCCAATTCGGTAAAGATGAAACCAAGAGAAACGGAAGGGTAAGTGAATGAACGGTTGTTGCGTGGCATGGATGAAACAATATCATTACGAACAGTAGCATTCAAATACAGCATGCTACGATATGCTAATGAAATGTTACCGAAGTTACCAACGGTACGCTCGCGATGGTAGGTTCCTGTAGACGAATAGATTGATGCGTTAGCTATATGGTTCCATCCTGGGAAATTGAAGTTATTTCCGAGGTTGTATTTGTATTTTGAAGAATTATCGACTAATTCATTACCATATAATACATTTAAGTCAAGTTCCGGAGTGATTTTCCAGTCATAAGTAACAGTTAACAATGAATTTATTTCATTGTTTGTAACGCTCTGCTCTTCAATGCTACCTGTTCCGTTGGAGTGTCCATATCCCCATGTATCGGTATAGTTAGTGGTATAAGCATCGGTACCTAACTGGTATTTTACATCCAGTTTATGATTTTCTGTACCGAAATCAGTAGAATATTTAGCAAATGCATTTCCAAAAAAACGTTGAGTACGTTCTTTAAAAGAGTTATTTTCAACGGCCCAATAAGCACCATCGAAACCGCCTGTCGAACGATACGTGTTTTGTGTATAAGGATCTCCATCAATGTGTGATGGGATACCGGCTAAATCGTAGCTGGACGGTGCACCATATACAGTTGCCAGGATACCATTGTTGGCACCGGTTTGCTTTTTGATTTTAGAATAAACGAAGTTTCCATTGAAACCGGTAGACCAATTTTTGTTCAATTGAGCTTGTGCAGTTAGTTTTGCATTATAACGATCCATACCTGTAGAAGGTACAATACCGTTTGCAGTAGTACTTCCTAAAGACAAAGAGTAACTTCCTTTATCGAGGCTTTGTGCCACGTTTGCACTGCTGTTCCACGTTACACCTGTATTAAAGAAATCTTTAGCATTGTCATATGCACGAGGAGTAGCCCATGGGTCCAGTCCTGCTTTGGCACGCTGGTCTACATAGTATTGCCCCTGATGTTTACCGTATTTCTGGGTATAGGTATTATCCGTATTGCCACCATATTTGGGATCGTTAGCCAGTTCTGAGATCAAAGGGCCCCAAGAACGAGAATCTGATGGGCTAAAAGCACCATTAAATCCTTGTGCGAATTCTTTTTGGAAATCCGGCATAGTAGAAACCTTATCGAATGATAAACCAGTGTTGATGGTAACTTCCGGTTTACCTTTACGTGCACCTTTACCGCTCTTGGTAGTGATTACTACCACACCATTTGATGCGCGCATACCATACAGAGCAGAAGCAGCTTGACCTTTCAGGATGTTGATGCTTTCAATGTCATTCGGGTCGATATCTACCGCACGGTTTGCATAGTCAGAGCCTGTAACAGAGTTGAAAGTATCCAAGTCTGTAGATGATGAGATAGGCATACCATCCACAACATACAGGGGAGTGTTATCTCCTGTAAACGAGCGTGATCCGCGAATAGTCATTTTGGAAGAGGCACCCGGCATACCTGATGACGGTGAGATCTCTACTCCTGAAACTTTACCTTGTAAAGCGCTGGAAAGGTTACTACTTGATGCTTGAGTCAGCTTATCTCCTTTCACATCCTGTACGGCATACCCTAACGCTTTTTTCTCTTTTGAGATACCCATTGCTGTTACTACGACTTCGTCAAGTGCCTTAGCATCAGTCTTTAATATCACTTTGATTATCGGTGCAATTGCTACCTCAGCAGTCTGCATACCGATATACGAAATTTGCAAAGTCTTTGCAGAACTGTAGTATTTACTAAAACGCTTATAATGTGCATGTTACAAACAGTGTATGAACTTGGTATACATGTCTGTTCTCTATATCAATAATTTAATAATCAGTCAAATATAAAAATACTAAGAAGCCAAAGTTATTATATGTTTTATTATATCTCCCTCATAATAAGCATATAAGATAATGTCAATCAGTGTTATATAAGCAATAAGCTTTGGTCGTTATTCTACCATTTCGCTTCTCCAAGTAAATTCCGTTTTTTATATGTACATATTTTTGATCCAAATCCTCAAAATATCATTTTTTGTTTTTTAATCACTTTCCAGATAAAAAATAAGTTTAATTTTTTCCTGTATTATCCTTTTAGATTCTTGAACGACAGATACAAATAACAAACCCACTACAAGTAGTTTCACTCGTAGTGGGTTCATTGTATAAATTTTACTACTTTAGATTAATATCCGATATTTTGTTGATCTTTCATTGCTGGATTGGCATCTATTTCATTTTGTGGGATTGGTAATAAAGTCTTGTAGAAATCACGGTTAAAACTGCGTACTTCCTCTTTTAATGCTTGTTGCCATCCCTGATCTTCTTTAGATGTATAACGAACTATAGTTTCATTATTACGCATCGCATCAAAAAAACGGTGTCCTTCGCCTATCAATTCTTTTCTTCTTTCCAATAAAACCCTATCAACCGTAACAATTGTACCCTGCACTGTGTTAGCCGGATTAGCACGTTTTACAATAGCATCTAAATACTTTACAGCTTTATCATTCTGATTGCCTAATTTGGCAGCAGCCTCAGCTGCATTTAAGTATACTTCTGACAAACGAAGCAACGGAACATTGTTATAACGTAAATCACTTAACCCATCTGCAGGATATTTATTTAAAAAGACTGTATTTGGCCCATACAACTTCTGGAAATCCTTAGTTGTTGGAGCTAAAAATACACCTAAGCGTACATCCTTCGGATCTTCATTTAACAAATCGAGAAACTTTTTAGTTGCAATTACGTCTGCATATCCATCCTCATTATATAGGTAGGCGATACCCTCACGATCTGTCCAGTCTGTAGAACCAGTAATGGCTATTTCAAAAAGCATTTCGTTAGAATGAACTCCACTGATTTTGCTCCATGCGGCAACATATTCTTCATTAGTCCAAAGTTTATATGGAGAATTGGTTATAATATCTTCAGCAACTTTGAGTGCATTCTCGTTATCACCTTTAGTCAGATAGACTCTGGTAAGCAAGGCTTTTGCTGCCCATTCATTGATATATCCCTGAGTCTTATCTTTAGCAAGATATCCAGAATTAATAGCGTCAGTCAAGTCTCTGATGACTTGTGTATAAACTTCTGCTACTGTATTTCTGGAAGGCAAATCATTTCGTTCCAAAGGTTTCAAGATAACCGGGACACCCAAAGAAGCTCCGTTATCGGCTGTATAAGGCATACCATAGATTCTCACTAAGTCAAAATGAACCAATGCCCTGACAACCAATGCTTCTGAATATATTTTACCTATTTGTGCTTCTGTTGCGTCAGTCACCTTTTTTTCGTTAATTGCTTGAATCAGACGATTGGCACGGCGAACTACATTATAAGGTATATTCCACATATTAGGAGCATCATCCACAGTATAGCGCATCTCATAGCATGATGACGAACGCATACCCTGAGTTCTGGCTTGCATATCCTCAGCACGGACATCTCCATAATAAAACATACGGGCACCGTAATAGCTGGTGCTATTAGAGTTTCCCTGAATACCATCATACATACCTGTACGTGCAGTCAGAGCATCATTATAGTTTGTAATTGCATCTTCTGATGGAATTCCGTCAGCAGGTTTTCTATCCAGCCAATCATTCCCGCAGGAAGACAAACTTAGGATAGTAGCAACCAGTGTTATTGATTTATATATCTTTTTCATAAATTCTTTTTTCATAAATTGTTTCTACTTGATTAAAAACCGATTTCAATACCAAATGTAACAGTTCGAAGAGCCGGAGTCTCGAATGTACACAATCCGTCAACCGGAACTTCCGGGTCAACATACAAACTCTTTTTCTTCCAAGTTAGCAGGTTGTTTCCTGAAACATAAGCTCTTAATTTACTGATGCCTGCTTTAGACGACCAGTTTTGTGGTAAAGTGAATCCCAAAGTCATATTCTTCACACGTAAATGATCTGTAGACATCAGCCAACGCGAAGAGGCTTTATTAGTGTTACCGTATGCAAATTGTGGCAATTTGGCATTATCACCTGTTTTCTGCCAGGTATCTTCCATCTTGTAATAAGCAGGAACATTACCCACATAATTATAAGTACCTCCATTAGATTGTAGCCAGGTAGCATAATCATAAGCATGTCCGCCCAAAGAGTAAGTCAGGGTTAAATTGAAATCAATAAACTTCCAACTGATATAATTGGTCAAACCACCTTGTACTTTAGGTTCGATAGAACCGATAATCGTTTTATTAGCAGCAGCAGAATTTGTTGTTGTTTCACGGCTACCATCTTCACCGTTTATATAATACAGCTCTTTACCTGTTTGAGGATCAACACCTGCATATTCATAGGCATAGATAGAATAATATGGTTCACCCACACGGTGGATAGAAACCCCATCAATGATTTCCTGTTGTTCGCCATCCAACTTGGTCAGCTTATTCTTATTATGTCCTAAGTTCAAGGAAGTAGTCCAGAAAAGGTCCTTGTTCTGGATGTTGGTAGACTTCAATTCCAATTCAAAACCACGATTTCTCATTGAGCCAACATTCACAAGCATATTAGCAGTACCCGCACTATTGATTACACCGACTGCAGCAGAAATCGGTTTATCCATTAAGAGATCTTTTGTCTCACGGTTATACCACTCAGCAGAAATAGTCAACCTATTGAGTAGTGTAAGGTCAATACCGATATTTGTGGCATAATTCTTTTCCCATTTCAGATTCGGATTATAGAAACGAGCTTCTGACGAACCACCATTTCCATTATAATTATATCCAAATTCATATACCCCCATATATCCGTAATAGTCTTTGGGCTGTGTACCATTTACACCGTAAGAAGCACGGATCTTAGCATCAGTAATAACATTGGATAATGATTCCATAAATGCTTCCTGTGAAAGTCTCCATGAACCTGATACAGACCAGAAATTGCCCCAACGACTATCTCTTGATAAACGCGAACTTCCATCACGACGGAAACTGCCACTTACATAATATCTTCCGGCATAATCATAATTCAAACGTCCTAAATAGGAAGTCATTCGATAACTATTAATGTTACTGGCACCTCTTGAAACACCTGCATTTGTAATCTCCGGTAAGTAGGATGGATAAGTATTACCATTAGTATAGGTATAATCGTATTTGTAATCCTCCGTTTCAAATCCCAACAGTACATCGATATTATGGTGTTCTGCAAATGTCTTGTTGTAAGTTAACTGAGTTTGAGTATTCAACTTGCTTCTGTTCATCATATAGCGTTGAAATACCCCTTTTGAAGAACGACCATCATTGGAACGAGGATCCCACCATACACGATTGTTTGTCTGGTTAAAATCATAACCCAAAGTTTCTTTTATATTCAAATTATCCCAGATATTCCATGTTGCAGCCAATGTATTCAAAGTACGCACAATTGTACTACGATCATAATTATATGTTGCAGTCTGAAGAGGATTGGCACCATTCAAAGCAGGGAAACTCGTACTAAATGTACCATCTTCATTATATGGGAATGTAGAGGGAGAAGCTGTCATAGCCAGACACATGATGGGGCTTGAGAAACTAGTCCCTTCCGAGTTTACTTTTTGAGTTGAATTTGTAAACATCGTACTTGCCTCAATTGTAACGCGGTCTGCCGTATGACTCATATTTGCACGTCCGGTGATACGCTCGTATCCAGACTGTAGTGTAATGCCTTCCTGTTTGGTGTATCCAAAAGAGGTATAGAATTTAGTCCGCTCATTTCCTCCTTGAGCATTTACTTCATAATTTTGGTGAGAACCGTTTCTGAAAAGAATATCTTCCCAATCAGTATATCCACTCCAAGGTTTTGCAGCATATTTATCAATATTATTATCTGCATAGTTCGTGGCATAAGCTTCATCCTTTCCAGAATTTAAAGCATAGTTTTTAAGACCCATATATAGGATATCGCGTCTATCTTCACCATTCAGAATGGGACGATAATCAATAGCTTTGTTGGAGAATCCCCAGTCTGCCCTCACATTGAGTTTCAATTTTCCTGAAGCTCCCTTTTTAGTAGTAATTACAATAACACCGTTTGCTGCGCGTGAACCGTAAAGTGAAGCAGCCGCTGCATCTTTAATTACCGTCATTGATTCGATATCATTGCTGTTGATGGTGGACAACAAGCTATTACCTGACTGAGAATAAGTGAATTCACTTGCGTCACCAGTCATTACAGGTACTCCATCAATGACATATAACGGATCATTACCAGCATTAATTGACCCCATTCCACGAATACGTACAGATTCAACAGCACCCGGTTGTCCGGAAGTAGACGTAATCTGTACACCGGCAACAGAACCGGCTAATTTATCTTGTACGCTCAAAGAAGGAACATCCTGAAGTTTTTCCGTCGTAATACTTGATGCCGCTCCCGTAAAAGATGATTTTTTAAATGTACCATATCCTGTTACAACGACTTCGTCCAACACTTCCGTATCAGGTTTTAGCGTAATCTTCATAACAGGCTTAATTGCTACTTCAACAGTTTGCATACCGATATACGAAATTTGCAAAGTCTTTGCAGAACTTGGTATACCAGATAACGTAAATTTACCATTTAGATCAGTAATAACACCTACAGTGGTGCCCTTAGCTAATACAGAGGCTCCAACAACTGGTTGCCCATCTTCTTCAGAAATAACAACACCTGTTACCTTCTGAGTTTGGGCGGTTACTAGACCTATACCTATAAAAAGGCAAGTCAATAACAGCATTAATTTTCTTTTCATAAATTCTCTCTTAAAGTTTAACTTTACATTAATTGTTTCTTTACTCTAACAAAATGCAAATATATTAAGAAATATGAAACGAACAATTATTTCTATAAAAAAACCTTGCAAATATAACAAATCGTTATCTAAATACGCGATTTTATGTCTAATAACATAGAAATACGCCTTAAAAAACGTAAACGGGGTTTGTATTGCTAACATGTTGCAGGTACTAATAATATGCATTTTTGTCTATTTTTGTATATTCAAGGCTTAATATGAGCAAAAATAGTGCTCGTTTTTCTGTCAAGGAAGTTTTTATAAATACAAATTAGTCACTTTTAAAAAATACAAATTAGTTATTTCTATATAAAAATAGCAGGTTTTAGCAGATATTAAACCTTATTCAATTCTAATATTGAGTCTATGCACGTCTTATTTGTCCATAGTATTAATTAAAAATAAAGGAAATGGATAAAATTATTTACAGTTTAGTGTATAATAGAAAAAAGAGCCTGAACAAAAAAGGGATGGCGTTGGTACAGGTTGAGGCTTACTTAAACAGGAAGAAGAAATATTTTTCTACCAAGGTTTACTTGAGTCCTGACCAATGGGATTTCAAGAAAAGGATGGTTAAAAACCACCCTAATGCGGATGCTATCAATCACATGCTCTATGAGTTCATGGCAGAAATAGAGAAGAAAGAACTGGGATTGTGGCAACAGGGAAAACAAATTTCATTGGATTCACTAAAAAATTCAATGGAAAGTCAGGATGATGGAACTTCGTTTATTGCGTTCTTCCGCAACGAAATAGCCAAATCTTCATTGAAGGAGAGTACCAAACGTAACCATTTATCAACTTTGGAGTTATTGAGAGGCTATAAGAAAGATGTGTCATTCTCAGATCTGACATTTGAATTTATATCCTCATTTGATCATTACCTCCAGCAAAAAGGGTATCACACCAATACCATTGCGAAGCACATGAAACATTTGAAAAGACATATCAATGTAGCCATAAATAAAGAATATATGGAGATACAGAAATATGCCTTTAGAAAATATAAAATTAAAAGTATCGAAAACAGCCATACTCACCTTTCTCCAGAAGAATTAGGAAAGATTGAAAGTTTGGAATTGGATGGTCGGTTTATGAAACTGGAAAAGACAAAAGATGCTTTCCTCTTTTGTTGTTATGCAGGATTACGATATTCTGACTTCACCAACTTATCCCCTGAAAACATAGTGAAAATGCATCAGGAAACCTGGCTTATTTATAAATCTGTGAAAACGAATACGGAAGTACGCCTTCCGCTTTATCTTTTATTTGAGGGAAAAGGAATAGAAGTCTTGAATAAATATCAGGATAATCTTGCTGATTTTTTTAAGCTTAGAGATAATTCAAATGTGAATAAGGAATTATTGATCATAGCAAAATTATCAGGGTTGAATAAACGTATTTCGTTCCATACCGCTCGCCATACCAATGCTACATTATTAATATACAGTGGAGTCAATATTACTACTGTACAAAAGCTATTGGGACATAAAAGCGTGAAGACAACTCAAGTTTATACTAATATAATGGACATAACTATTGTACGAGACTTAGAAAAGTCTAAAAATAATCGTAAAGTATCTTATATGTAACAGAGATTTGTGCCTTACGTAGATGTATTGGCTATTAACATTGTTAACACGAATCACAGTTCTCAAGTACCGTTTCTATAAAGAACTTGTTTTCTGATTGAAAATCACTAATTCTTTGCATGTAGGAAGTTAGTTTTAACATTATGTTAAAACTAACTTCCTACATGCAAAAAGTGAACGGTTTAATTGGCTGTTTATTAAATATATAAGTTTATTAATCCTATTATGAGGAAATTTAGGTTGGCATTCTCTGTTTTTATATAAATATCAAATTAGTAATTATCCTTTTTTATTTCTAAGCCGTTTATGTAAAATAATAATAGACTGCTTTATGACTTTTTTTTCGTTTGGAACTATTGAGTATAACATTCTTTTTTCAATCGCATACTTTTTAATCTATATTTCACTTGCAATAAGCGAATTACGCGTACAATAGTGGGAGATAGATATGGGAATCATTCGGATTTTATTGTTAGTACTTTTATCATATATATTTGATATTCAAACATATAACCATTGATATCGTAGTATAAGCACAAGTTCTCTGTATCTTTTATAAAATACTGATAATAAATAGTTTATAATATAATTGTAGTTCTGCAAAGACTTTGCAAATTTCGTATATTGGTATGCAAACTGTTGAGGTAGCAATTAAACCAGTTGTGAAAATTATATTAAAATCAGATACCGAAATTCTCGATGAGGTAGTGGTGACAGGATATGGTACATTTAAAAAATCGACTTTCACAGGTGCAGCATCCACAATGGCCACTGAAAAATTGCAAGATATCCCCACTATGGCTGTAGAAGATAAACTTGCAGGTTCTATCCCGGGAGTACAAATCAGTTCCTATTCAGGTGCACCGGGAGCTACAACATCCGTGCGTATTCGTGGAATGGGTTCTATGAATGCAGGGAATGATCCTTTATATGTAATTGATGGCACCCCAGTACAATCAGGAAATATTAGCGCTTTTAATACTCCCAATACAGGTGAAGGATATAATAGTACCGGTACCAACGTATTGGCTACCTTAAATAGTAATGATATAGAGTCAATTACGGTCATCAAAGATGCAGCGGCTGCCTCACTTTACGGTTCACGTGCTGCTAATGGTGTTATTGTGATCACAACTAAGAGGGGATCCACAGGAAAAACTCAATTTAATTTTCGTAGTGACTGGGGATTCTCCAATATAGCAGTCAATTACCGTCCGACTCTTAGTGGAGATGATCGTCGTGAATTGATTAAGTTTGGTCTAAAGAATTATTATATGGATGAAGAGGGTATGACTGCAGCCCAGGCTGAAGTTGCTTTAGAAGATGATATTGATACTTTTGCTGCAAAACCAGTTGGCGGTTGGACAAATTGGAAAGATATCTTGTTCAAGAATGGTAGTCACCAGAATTATGAAATCAGTGCTCAAGGTGGAACAGAGAAGACGAAATTTTATACATCTTTGGCTTACACTAAACAAGAAGGAATTACTGAACGTTCGGGTTTAGAACGCATGACAGGTAATGCAAATCTATCTCATGAAACAGGACGTGTAAGATTAGAAGCTTCTACTTTATTTTCACGTATTCATCAGAATATGACTAACGAAGGAACTTCTTTTGCCAGTCCTATTATGAATGCTTTTTGGACAGCGTCACCTTCTGTCGTTCCCTATAATGAAGATGGAACCTTCAGTTCTAATTTTCCTTTGACGAATGGCGCAAACCCGGTCCAAACACGTACTTATAATTATGATCGTAATGATATTACACGTTCATTTAATACATTGACAGCTACTGTTACTCTTTGGGATGAGTTAAAGTTACGTGAAAAAATAGCCTTTGATTATACTTCTTCAATTGAATCTGTATGGTGGGATCCCCGTAGTATGGACGGACGTTCTTCCAATGGAGTATTTCAGCGTTATAATCGTACACTGGAAACATTGACAACCCAGACCCAGCTAACTTACATCAAGACATTTGGCCAAAAACATAACTTGGATGCTTTATTGGGGTTTGAAACAGAAGACTTCACGGATATTTGGGTGTATACTCATGGTTCTCAATATCCTGGTTACAAGAATGAAATTGCAAATGCAGGAGAAACCTCTTCTAATAGTAACCGTGATAAATCGCGTTTAACTTCTTTTTTGGGGCGTGTGAATTATAATTTTGATAATAAGTATTATGCAGGGGTCAGTTACCGCCGTGATGGAAGTTCCCGTTTAGCAAGAAATAATCGTTGGGGAGACTTTTGGTCTGTATCCGGATCTTGGAGATTTATGCAAGAGTCATTTATGGAATCTATCAGAAATGTAATAACTGATGGTAAACTTCGTTTGTCGTATGGGGTAAATGGGACACAACCCAGTACTTATTATAGTTATATGACTAATATGTATAGGGCTGGGCAAATTTATAATGGACAATCGGGTATGGGAATTATTGGTATCGGGAGTCCTAATTTGAAATGGGAAAAGAATAAAGCTTTTAACCTTGGATTAGACGTGACTTTATGGGAACGTCTGAGTCTAACTGTGGATTATTATACACGTAAAACAAGTGATTTGTTAATGAATAAACGGATCTCTTATGTTCCAGGTTATTATGATCCAATCAGTTTTGCTCCGACAGCTTTGCAGAATGTAGGTTCTCTGGAAAATGAGGGTATCGAGTTTAGTTTATCCTCAACTAATCTGCAGACTCAGGATCTGATCTGGACAACGACCTTTAACATTGGGCATAATAAGAATAAATTGGTTAAACTGGATGGTATCCAAACGGATGAAATAGACGGTGCGTTGATACATCGTGTAGGTGAACCATACTATTCCTATTATATGTTCGAATATGCAGGTGTCGATCCCAAAACAGGTAATGAAATGTATTATAAAAACAACGGCACTAATGAAACCACAACCCTGACTTCTGAAGCTCAGAAAGTCATTGTTGGACATCATGATCCGAAAGTAGAAGGCGGATTAACAAATTTCTTAAAATGGAAATTTATTGATCTTAATCTGACACTAACTTATTCTTTAGGGGGTAAAGCCGTAGATTATGCAACCTGGTTACATGACAACGGTGGCACTTATACATCTTATGGGGCTATTCCTTCATACTATAAATTGGAAGATATGTGGAAAAAAGAGGGAGATAATGCTAAATTGCCTAAATTCAAATATGGGAACTCACGCGTACTTTCATCGCGTTGGTTAATGCCTACTGACTATCTTCGTTTGAAAAATCTGTCATTAGGATTTTCTGCACCCAAGAATCTTTTATCTAAAATGGGAATTTCCAAGGCGAGAGTTTATTTCTCTGCTAACAACTTGCTAACTTGGAAATCAAAGGACTTGTTAGTTGATCCGGAAATGCCTGTAGATGGCTTGTGTACGTTCGAAATGCCTGCATTAAGAACGTATACATTCGGTATAGAAATTGGTTTTTAATAATTAAAAAAGAAAATAAGTATGAAGAATACAATATATAAAGCATTAATAGCTATTACTTTAACGGTTGGCATGTCTTCGTGTGTCAATAATTGGCTGGACGTAGAACCAGGCAACCAGGTGGAAGCAGATGAAGCTGTTACTACGAGTGCTGACCTCTCTTCTGTACGTGCTGGAATGTATCAAATGATTAAGGGAACTAGCGATTTCAACGATTATTATGCTGCTCGTATGTTATATTATGGAGAGGTAAGAGGCGAAGATATGCAGACAGAAAAATCCGGCAGCCGTTCTCAACTGAGTTATGACATGACTTATTCAACTGCGGACAATGCACCTGATATCTGGCAAACGCCTTATGTTATTATTGGACGTGCCAACCGAATTATTGAAGCAGCAGAAAGTGGAAAACTGACTGATAAGGAAGAAGCAGCGGATATCATTGCTCAGTATGCAGCAGAAGCAAAAGTAGCCCGGGCTATGGCACATTTTGATTTGGTACGTGTGTATGGTAAAACCTATACTGCTCCTGGAGCACCTGCTTCATTGGGTGTTCCTGTAGTTACTATGGTATTGGATTCAGATAGCAAATTGCCCCGAAATACAGTAGAAGAGGTTTATACGCAAGCTATCAAAGACTTGGTTGATGCTATTAACTCAGGATATCTTGCTAAAGATAAGACTCAGGGATATATCAATGAATGGGC
>ENA-ORUL01001036-ORUL01001036.1-human-gut-metagenome-genome-assembly--contig:-NODE-1036-length-20975-cov-3.256405_pt1 | contig 20975 bp, 24 predicted proteins | sample MGYA00242084_ERZ509219 | MGnify/ENA primary metagenome ERZ509219 (study PRJEB26280, sample SAMEA2338792) | human gut metagenome | biome: human gut; feature: human-associated habitat; material: faeces...
CCTTCGGGTCCGGACTGAGTTTGAAGATATTCTTCAGCTGTTCCAGGACTGTTCACTTCCGACAATAGGACGTAAATCTGCATAAAAAACATCTCCACGATTAATACGCTGTTTGTATTCCATAAAAAATATCTCCTTATTTATGTAATTTGGTTTAAAGGTTAAGCCATGCATCAAAATACCACACAGCCTCTTCTAAAGACATACCAGCTTCACATTTTGGTTGATATTGACAATGTTCACATTCACAAACATATTTCGATATTCCATTAATTCTTTTACATGAAAAAGATAACCGATTTCCACATTTGGGACAGAATCTTTTATTAAGTTCCATTTTTTCTCTGTCCCGTTTTTCCAATTCATCAATAATAATAGTTATACGATTATATTCTTCTTCAAACAAATTCATTAAACTTCTTTTAATAAAAAGATTAAAAGAAAAATTATTAGATTGGGCCATTTCCCAATTCAAACTTTTCTTAAGATTGTAAAGTCTTAAATGGACTTCATACCAATCTGTTTTCTCCCCCTTATAACTACTTTGAATACTTTCGTATTCCTTATAAGCATCCACTAAATGTTTAAATGTAAGTTTCATAATATAATCCTCCTTATTTTTTATAGGATAATTATATCATAATATTATCATTAAGTCAATGGTTTTTAAGCAAAACCTTTTTTCTTATCAATATAAAACTTTTCGCCTTTATGAATAAGAGTTACATACTTAGGAACAAAATCAAAAGGATTATCTAATACCACTACACCATCTTTATATTCTATATAAAGTTTTCCTTTTTTCATAAATCTAACAACACTGGCATTATCAGGTTTATTTATTTTGGTTCTAAGCAAACATGTTTCTTGCGTATTTCTTATAGGTTTCCAATCTTGAGCATTTTCACACCAATAAACAAAAGGACATACATTTCCTCCTTGTTTACGACATTTAACCATCTCTCTATTTCCAACTTTTCCTCTATAAGAATCTGGACAAATAAATGTATACATGAATGCATACCTCCTTTCAAAAATTATGTACTATGGGACAGAAACATATCTGCCCCATAAATAAGGTTAAAAACCAGTACAACTAAGTTAAGCCACGGTTATATTGGCGAAACCTTCTACTGTTGGCTTGGCGGTCAAAGTTACGTTTATCGTGGTTTTACCAGCCTCTACACCAGATACCTCACCTGTATTGCTTACTGTAGCAGTAGCGATAGCCGCACTAGTGAAAGTCAACTGAGTTGGACTTACCTTTTTGGGAGAAGCATTCCTCATCAATGCATAAGCACCAATAGTTTCTTTTTCTCCAATAGTAAGTTCAATGTCAGGTGGAGTGATAGCTAAAGCATATGCATCATCCATCCAGTTAGAACCATTAATAATCTCCTTAATGGTTCCATAAATAGCATCATCTTCGCAACTCTCTGTGCTACTAGAAGCCAATGCAGAACCAGTAAGAGGTGTCTGCGCCGCACCTGTCATGTTCATAGTAATATCCTGTGCACCAGAAAGCATAAGCCGAGGAATATCAATCTGAACCTCACCAATCTTAGTTGTATTGGCATCATTAGGATTATTACTGTTACCCTGGAAAAGAGAAGCCGTCATAACTGCATGAACTGTTGCCGGGATAAAATTAGCGTTTACTACTAACTGCCGCATAGAATCATAAGTGTTTACATACTTCACACAATAAATCTCACCTACAGTTGCCCCAGCAATAGTAAGTGTTTTACCACTGAATACACCAGAAGTCCATGCAGAATCAGTAGGCTTCTTATACCAACCAACTGTACCATAAGTTCCAAATGCCGCCGGGGTATTAGTTACCTCAATACTTCCTGGTGTGGTTACTGTAACCTGTTCGTTAAAAGTTGCCGTACCTCCAATAGAAATTTCACCACCTACATTCTTTGCGATATATTCCAGACGAAACATAGCATCAGTAAGGGTAATATTCATTACAGAAGAATGCGCATATTTGCCATAAAGCTTTGCGCCCTGTCCTGCACGAATTTCCTCCAAAGATACATTTAAAGAAACCGAAGAATCTACCAGGGTTTTTGCTGTGGAAAATAATTCCTGTCCATCAAACAAATCAACCGTGGCTACACCTGCTAAATAAATATCAGCCATTTATTTTTGCCCCTTTCTTATTTTAAAACTATATTTTTTTGAATCCTTTTTCTAAACTTTCTTTCTTTCCAAAAGCATTACTATACTTGCTCTTTTTATCTCTATATACAAAATGTTCTATAGGTTGTTTAAATTTTCCTCCATTAGCTTCAATATTTTTATTTACAATGTAGTCAATTTCATCCACTACTGCTTCAAATAAAGACATGAAACTATAATAAGTCATAAGTAACAATTCTTTTTTCATTATACCGTTATGAGCCGTAACTACAGAAATCTTTCGTTCAAGTGTTATTGGTTCCTTACCTTTATTCACTAAAGAATAATATTCATCTATAGCCTGTTTTATATCTGGGTTCATATCAGTATCATCTTCATAGCCATAAACATTTTGATACATAATCAATTGAATGATATTATCAAAATCTTTATAATCTACTAAAACACCTTTTATAAAAAGAATAAATTTTCCTTTGTCATTTATTTTTATTAAAAATTGTTCTGCTATGTTGTCTAAATGAAAACACATTTCTAAAATATGAATAAATTTCCAATAAAATATTGTATGTGGCGATTTAATACCATCTGCTTCTCCAAACAAATCATCATACAAAACAACTTGTAATAAAAACTGTAAATAAGAACTTTGGATAATATTAACATCACCAATTTTATTCTTATCTATTCTTAAAATATCATAAGAAGGAACAAATTTATTAGCGTCTTTTGTTAAAACAGGATATAACATTACAGTTTCTTTTTTTCTGGTTATATAGGGAATGGGTGAATCAATTTCAATATAATTTTGATAAGGCGTTATATCAAACATTAAAACACCCACTTTCAGCTATAGAACCAATTTGTACTGCCATAAAAATAGTACATCCGTTATAATTTCTTGTGTTATTTAAAGCCATTCTTGAACGACAATACTGAGATAAATCAGCATTAAACTGAAATTGTCCAATACCACCAATATCAGCCCCATTAAGAGTTTTCATTATTTCCATTTCCATAACGTCTGCTCTATTACAAGGGATTCCATTGTATTCTACCATGGCTATCTTATCACCAAAAAGAATTTCAAACTCATATACCACTACAGCAATCAAATGATTTTTAGGCCAATTATCATAGCGAAAACATTTTAAAATTGTAGTAGCATCATATTGCATATTCTCAACTAAAGGATTAAGAAAAATCCTATAGTCTTGTTGCTGGTCTTGATTTTTATAAATCATTTCCATTTTTTCTTCAAATGTTAAATTAGGCTGGGATAAACAATCATAAGTATTATACTTTAGCATTTTAAAGATATTTTCATTATTTTGTGCCAACGTCATTATAATGTTATAAGGGACGGATGGCAACATTGCAAAATTGTTAAACATAACGTCCCTCCTTAGAATGCCGATTTTAACTTAATTTCTAAAGTTTCTTTTATATCTCCAACAGAGAAATTAAAAACTAAAGGATTTGTAGAAGCCCTTAGAGCGGAAACAGTAAAATCATTACTATTTCTTTTTACACTATAATAACTTGTACTCACTCCTTCAACAGAATAATTTACAATATCTGTCTGTTTTATTCCATCTATATAAAGGTTTACACTGAAAGTTTTACTCTGTTCCTGTGGTATAGAACTTAGTACAGGGTCGATTACAAGCTTTTTGATTTCTGGCAAGGATTCTACCACTTGACAGGTTACAACGCCTGTTACTTGTTCGTACTGACTTATACTGGCCTTAAACTCCACTTCTGTTCCTGGTTCAGCCAATATGGTATAATTCCCCTCAGAGTCAATATTTGCCGCCGTAGGGGGAATACAACTCCAAATAATAGGTCGATTAACCACTTCGTTATTCAACCTTACTTCTGCTGTTAATGTACCAGAATCACCCTTTTTAGCACTAAAATTACCCTGTAAAATATTTACAGAATAAACATAATCATAACGATTAGCAATACTATTTTCAATATCATCACTGGGTTGAATTTCATCCAAGTATAAATCAAAATATAATATTGTAGTATCCTGTGTTACATAATTATTTTGGAGATAATTGTTAAATCCTGTAATTTTAAAAGGTCTACCATTAAAAATAAACCTTTGATTTTGTTTCCACCATTTTGTATTATTGTTTCCTTGCACAATAAGAACAACATGGTTATCAGGAGTAACTATATCTTCACTATATTTAGGAGAAGGAGAAGTAGCTGTATAATCTAATACACATGGAACTTCTATAATATCTCCCGTTTCTTTATCTACATATTTTGCTATATTATTACATCTACGTACAACTACAGAAACCGAGTCTCCATTGTAGTTATCTGTAAATGTAGTAATCCAATAGTTATTATCAAATTTGTACATATGACCTCTTGCATTTCTAAATGATTTCTGTCCGCTTTGAATAATCTCTTTAAAAATAAGCTTCCTAAAATCATCTCCGTTTTTACGGCCCGTAAAGGATTCATTAATTACATGATTAATATACACTTCAATATCAGTATAGATAGAAGTTCCTATATTTGCTTCTTCTTGAATAGTGTATTTAGTAGTGGTATTATCCCATTGAGCATCCACTAATGCTTGCATACCACTTCTGTATTCTGTATTAGGGGACATAGCTAAATTGTCAATGTAATTTAAATAATATTTCAAAGCCATAACTATATCCTCCTTTTATTTTAATTTAACCATATTGATTACTTTAAAAACTGTAGACTTAACCATATCATGGTCAACTTCCGTTCCTAAAGCTTTCAATCCCTTTATCATGGTTATTGCTTCTTTGTCTATTTCATCATCTTCCAATCCAGATAAAACAATTAATAACTTCCCTATATATTTAGAATACTTCTCTACAGAATCTTCATAAATATACAAGGTTTTAAATATTTTATTTATAACAGCTTTTCTATCCATTAATAAACAAAATCCTTAAAAAAATCAAACTCTTTCACATACAAAAGCTGATAATCTACAGCATCTTGTTTGATTTTTTCTCTTATTCTGTCTAAATATTCAGACTTTTGTTGTAAATTATTAGCTTCTGCATAATGTTTGAAATCTGTATTGGTAAGATGAAGTTGAAATTGTGTAACATCGTTTATTTGAGTTTCTAACCATACATATACAAACCAGTCAGCTAAAATACTTTGCTCATGTATGGTTAAATCTCCTATAAATTCTCTATTTGCTAAATTGTAATCCAAAGGGTGGATACAATCAATAAATTTTGGTATAGCTTTAATCAAGATACCGTCAGTATACTCTTGAAACTTCTCTTGATTAGTTTGATATAATTTATCCAGTTTGTAATCTCTGATAATAATAAGAGCGGAATCTTTTATCACATCAAAGGAAGTTGCCATAAAAGTATACCTCCTATCTTTTATTAAGCAGTAGGTTCCATTCCTAAAAAGTCAATACCCGTCAGTTTACCTAATTCCATCATAACATTTGCATCTACCTTTTCAGCGTTCAGTCGCTTATCACGAATCATCTGTATAATAAGTTCCTGCTGACCTCTGGGCGCATCTTTATACATAGATACAATTGTATTGGAATCATAATCAAAAATCCTGGATATAGTATCAGGAGTTAAAATCTTCTTGTAATTATAAGCTTTTCTTAATTTCTTAACAGCTTCGGCATCGGCAATATAGAAATATCCTTCGTCTACAAAACGAGCATTATTTCTTACAATATCCTTTAAATCTCCAAAAGGAATATCTAAAGCCTGATTAAACTCTTTAAAGTTATAAACAGTTCCTTTACCATTTCTTCCTGTAGATAAATTAAGTTCGCCTAAACACATGCTTACCACAACTACTTCTTTTTCTAATGGAGAAGCATATTCAGATGGGGCCGCTGTTTTAGAATTATTCATAGCTACCATCTGTGTAAGCTGTTGAACCTGAGCCAAAAGCTTTTCATAATCTTCTCTTGAAACTGAATCATTAGAAACTTCCATTTTCTTTTCCATATTATCTTCTCCTTCATTTACTTCTACTTCTGTAGATTCAATAGATGATACAGCCTTTTTAGTTGTACCAGTTTTTGGTGCAGATGTACTTGTTTTTGCCATTTCCTTTCATTCCTTTCTTTCTTTTATTTAAAAAACGCTGGAAGAATGTGACTTCTCTCAGCGTTAAAATATCAATTATTTATTTATGCTTAAGACAGCTTCAAAAGACCAGCAGTAGCATTGGAAACAAACTCATAAGCCCAACTCTTATTGATAGTAGAGTTGGAGGTCAGGTTTGCATTGTCATAATAGTTGTTGCTGTTGTTAAGAGTAACACCCTCAATAACGCCCTTAACCAGCTTATCAGTGGATGGAGAAATAACATAAATCTCCTTATCATCCAGAAGTAAGCTGTAATCCTGGTAATTAGCAGTAGCCACCTGTGGAAGTACCAGAATATCGTAATCAAAGAAGTTACGAATAAGCTGGATTCCAATAGCTTCTGAATTGGTAACAATTCTGTATCCTGCGGCGGCATCAGGAAGAACCTTAGACAGAGCGGCAGTAGTACCTACAATAACCGCTTTATCGCCCTGATTATAAGCAGTAACAACCTGACACAGATTTAAAAGCGTATCCTGGGTGTACCCTGTTTTAACCAGGGCAGAAGGATAATCTGCGGCGTTAAGGCCAGCATGGAAAGCGTTATAAGCATCACGGGTCATTTCTGTATCCATAGACAGGATAGCCTTACGAATATACTCTGCCAGACTTTCCTTACCAGCTAACACCTTATATAAAGATGCATATACGGTGATGTTATGGTTTACAGGTAAAAGAGTCTTGTTTGCACTGAACTCTTTCTGTCTGAAAGTGGTTCTCTGACCATGACCAGCCGTAGAAATGGTCATAAGTGCTCTTGGCTTAATTTCAAACTGAGCAGAATCGCCCCAGCCAATATTACGAATATCAGTATAAACTCCAATAGAATTTATAATTGTCTCAGGTAAAACAGCCTGAATAATCATGTCCGCAATAGCAAAAGCGGCCCAGCCGATAGTAGGATTAGTTGCAATGTGAACTGGCTCAAGATTTTCTGGAATCTGGAAGTTCGCAAACTTCTGAACCTCCAACATAAAATCTTTGTTTATCTTTTCCTCTTTTGCCTGTAAAGACACAGAAGAATCAAATGTTCCCAATGTTTTTTTTGCCACCTCTGACATATAGTGGAAATAATAGTCTCTAACTCTGTCAACAAATTTCAGAGTTGTTTCATCTCCTGCGGCGAATTTTACAATACTTAAATCTCTCATAAATTTACACTCTCCTTATTTTATTTGGTATTAGTTTACACGCTCTAACAACCAGCCAGGAACGCTTTCGCTACCTACAACAAATGGGAAGGACTTAATAATCTTGAACTGAATCCCCTCATAACTTTCTGTAGCGGCAACCTTAGCCACCATACCATTGTTAACTGCATCGTATTCAACCACTGTTGCACCCTTAACGGTTCCTGGGTCAAAATTCGCCACAAAGAAAGGCGCGCTTAACTGAACGATATCACCAATCTGAACAGCAAATACATCAAACTCAATGTTAGCAGGATTGGTAAAACTCCTGGGGTCATTGTTAATGCCTTTGTAAATCAGAGTGCCGTCAGTTAAAGTATTTACTTCTGGCGCACATGCCATCCAATACTGCTTATGAGCATTTACATCTGCCAGAGGTGTAGCGTTGAATACGAAAGGTTTTCCAGGGGCAGTGCTTAATCCTGTCTCCAAAGTCAGTAATGCTCCATTCATTACATCAGTAGTAGCAATAGCTGACCTATTGTAAGCATCTACATTGTCAGCCGCAACTCTCGTTAAAACTAAAATTGTGTTAGCCATAATAATTTCTCTCCTTTATTTTTTAATTAATCTTCCCACAGGCCACTCTTACGATGTGGTTCCGTAATAGGTGCGCCCATTCTCCATAAACCAGCAGAACTAAACTTCTGTGATTTACCATGACTCTTTTCAAAAGCTATACTTCTGGCCTTATTCTTCCAGCCGTCAATAGCTTCCATCTTACAAGCCATTCCTTCTGATTTAAGAGTCTCAAAAGATTCTTTGTCCACGAACTCTTTTACTTCTTCCATGGTCTTAGAAACTTCCATTTCAACTCTTTCTTTATCTTTATCTTCTTTGAACTTTCTTAATTCTTTAAGTTCTTTATCGTGTTCCATAATGATATGGTCTTTTTCAGCGAGTTTTTCAGCTAAAGCTTTATTTCTTTTAGCTTCCTTCTCTAACATTTCCATATATGCAGACGCATCTACATTGGCATCAGATGAAAGTTTCTCGATGAACTTTGAACATTTACGAAGATTAGCCCTATGCTTCTTATCCTCGTCCTCGTCACTATGTCCCTCTCCGCCTTCATCTTCGTCATTATCATCCTCGTCCTCGTCATCTTCGTCATCATCTAACTTGGACTTCTTAGACATTTTCTGAACCTTATCCTTCTTTTTTGTCCCCCAATGAATTTCCGCATCAACGGTCTTATCATCCTTACCCACTTTTACATCTGCGTCTACTCTGTAGCGAATATCATCTTTGGTAAAAATGATATGGTCTTTCTCTACACTGTCAACATAAACGCCTTTTCCTTCATGGGACTGAACCTTTTTAATTATTTCGCCCCAGGCTTCACGCCCTTCAATTTCAAACTGTGCTGTTGCCATTTTACGCTCCTTCCCATTTTTATTTTTATCATTGTCATTATTTTCATCTTCAATGTCTAAATCCTTACGGATTTTTTCTACTTTACTTACTACTGCTGAATCATTTTCTGCCTTTGCATAACCCAAAGCAGAACTTAAACCACCTTTGTTATACACTAAAGTGTCACCCTTAAACTGCATAACAGGATATTTAAGCTTTTCAGATGGGGCATCTTCCCACCCATCCTCAACTACCATATATACATCTTTGACTAAAGAAGCTTTATTACTTGCTTCCATAATCTTTTTTCTTAATTCTTCCTTGTTGACATCTCCCCATGGAGTATCAGACATTGCATCTTTTGATTTATCTACTCTATATGTCTTATCTGCCATTGCTTTTCTCCCTTCTTCGGCAAACTTTTTCAGTGCTTCTAGTTCATTAATATGATGGTTTTCATAAAATTCTGTTACTTTTTCTTCAAACTGAACTAACTGAGCATTTGCACTAGGGCAACTTCCATTAATTCTTTTTCCTAAAATAGTAACTCCACAAATACTTAAATGAGAAACATCTTTTTCATCTTCTCTACCATCTGCCATTATGGTTCCACTAGTCAACATTTCAACAGAAACATTTCTAAAGTTACCATTTTTAAACAAATTGTAAGTGTCTACAGCATAAATTTTAGACAAAATGAAATCAGCACTTGCTAATAAATAACCATCTTTATCATAACTAAACTTTATTTCCTGGTCTTTAGGAACTTGCCCTACAATAACTTCTAAAGGAGAATGACCTTCTGCTTCTTTTGTATAAGGATTCACCCTACATACTACCCACTTACCTAATATACTTGAAGCGCATTCACGTAACACATCTTCACTGATATCTAACTCATGACTGTTAGGTTTTGTGGATAAAAATACCATAGTACCATATGCAAACTCAGGGTCAGAATCCTCAATGAAATTTTCGATAAGGTCTATAGAAAAATTACGAATTGTACCATTTTTTACAATATTACCCTCTGTCTCTTTCACTCACGATTCTACACCTTTCTCATTATATTTTTCAAATCTTCACTTCTTTTTCCACAAACTCCATATCCATCCACTAACTGTAAATATAGAATTATGAAATGTTCATCAATAGTGTAATAGGAAAATTGTTCATCCATATATTTAGGAAATAAACCATTTGCCTGTAAAAGTAAATTTTCTTGTGTATCTTTTACAATCCAATAAGAAGTAATATCTGCTGGTGTTTTTCTAATTACCATTACAGCTTCACCCCTTTTATACCCCATTCAGAAGAATGGAAATCAAACTTATCAAAATCTGTAGGCATCTGAGCCGCTTTATCACGTAAAGTTATAACTTGGCCCATAACAATGTTGAACTTCTGAAATACTTTTACTAAATCAGAAGAAACATTTCTATCTCTGTGTTTGATAGCAATATCATCCACTTTATTAATCATTTCGTATACGTCTGAAAACTCTTTCAATACAGTTTCAAACATAGTTAATAGATTATCATAATTTCTATCATCCTTGTGTACGGGAGGACGAATAGATGAAATATTATAATTATCTTTTATCTCAGATATCATATCTGCAAACAAAGGCATCAAATGACTTAATTTATGATGTACAATATCTCCTGCAATTGGCATAGAAAAACCATTCATCATAACACTGGCTACTCTATCCAAAGTAGCATTCAAATCGAAAAAAGCACCGTATAAAATATCTAATGCTTCTGACGTTTCTTCGTTCATCAACATAAAATTTCTCACCTCTTTCTTTTTACCAACAAGTATAAAAAGGTACATGAGACACAAAGTGTTAGATAGATACTTCTTCACATAGTCCTCTAAACATCACTTTACTGCTTTGTACCATTTTATACCTATCTACTGATTGCGGCTTCTCTCACCACTATCTGATAAAGGTTCATCAGATGGTGGACGTCCCCCAGGATTAGACATATTATGAATAGAAAGTAACTGAGAAAGATTTTCCAACATTCCTCCATTATGACCTTCTTCCAATAATCTATCAAAATCTGTAGGTTTATATCCAAATGCCGCCGCATATGCGCTTGAATTAAGAACTAATCCAACATCAGCAAGTTTCATTATAGATTCTTGCTTACGTTTTCTCCAAAATGGTTGAGTACATCCATCAAAAGTAAACTTAAATTTATACTGTTTTGTTTTCTGATTGACGTAGAACTCTAAGAAATTATTAAATTGTGAATAAAGTTTAGCTACAATTTCGTAATCTGCTGTTACTGCGGCAATAAGTTCCTCATTAGACATTCTATCTGTAGCATATAAAAGTCTACTTGCTGATACTCCATTAGCCATAGTATCTTTAGCGGCATCTATAGCCATTCCTGTATTTTTATCTTCAAACTGTTTAAATTCTGCTTCCTCTAAAGGTAAAGCTACAGATTTAATTACAGAATCAGAAGTCATAACACTTTTTAATCCTGTAGAAACCAATTTCATAAATTTACCTAATGTTTCTGGCTTTAGCGAAAACCTATCAGGAACCTCACCAGATTTAGCCGATTCCTGCATACGCATTTCACCATACAATAAACCAAAAGCAGAAGCGATATCTTTATTTTTCTGTAACTTAGCAATCTCTGTATTATTGAAAACATTCTTCAAAAATGGAGAAAGAAAAGGAACAGAGGAAAAATTAGACATATCGAACTTAAAAGCCCAGAAATTATCCATAGGGCTAGTCTGATGATAAAGAGTAAATGTACCATCTCGACTATCCAAAGGATTAGAAGGTATATAATCCATCAATCCTTCTGTGGCCCATACTTCACTTAAATATTTTTTGAAAATTGGGTCATAACAATCTATATCTACTCCTGGCGTTCCAATGAAATACATCATATCAAAATCAAATAACAAGCCAGTTTCAAAATATCCTGTTAATAAACACCTATCTTGAGGTAAAGTCTGCAATGTATACTTAGGGTCATTTTTATTCATATTATTTCTGAAACTTACATAATGAGTTTCATGACGTAATACCTGTTTTACAACCCTCCTAAATTCTGATTTATAATCAAAATTGTCAAGAAATTTATATACTCTTGCTTTATCTTCTAAATATCTGGAAGAACCATAATCCTCTTTTGGATTTTTTACGTTTTTACATGTAATCTGCAAATCAAAAGAAAGAAGATTAGTATAGTATTCAACAGTTCGATTATAGAGCATATCGAATACTTCCATAAACTCACTATAAGCTTGTAAATTGCCAGCTTCTCTTTTATAATCTTTTAACGCCTTAATAATAGCATCTAAATTGCCAGGAATACGTGGATTATTGTTAAGGTTAATTAAATTTTCATTAGAAAGCCATGGAGTATATACACCAAAACCTTCATATCCATATAAATTGCTTGCAAATTTTATTACGTCATATGTTTCTTCTTCTGATAACATATTAGCATTTGGAATGGAAATATTATCTTGCTGTTGTTTAGGAAGCATTCTTGGGCTATTTTTCATTTATATTTTATTCTCTCCTTTCTTCATAAATTTATTTATGTATATATTTAAAAGAAAGGACAGCCAACTCATAGCAATTGAATCAGCCGTCCCTCATAATTAAAATACTAATTGCCACACATCATCCCAACTTCCATCACTTTGATTTTGTATAGCATATTTATTCTCTAATTGAGTAGCAATATAGTTACAATAACTTACTGCCACTATTTTATCCTTTGTTGCATTGGTGGTAGGCGGTTCATGAAGTTTAACCTTTCCACCATTCCATGTTTGATTAAGACTGATAGCTTCACCTATCATTTCTAATGTATGAACATAAGGTAACTTAATAATTGCTTTTTCTTCACTACTTAAATCAAAATAGCTTAAATCTTCTTCCATCAAAGTTTCCAGATTAAGTTCATCAATTAAGAAGTGAATATATTCACCTTTAAGAGCCTTTTGTAAATCTAACCACATATTACTATTCAATTCTTCTGTACCTTGAATGGGAATAATACAGGGAATAGCTTGTTGGTCAACAGCCCTACTTTTCAAATCTTCAATCTTAGCTTTTGGAACTACATGTAATCTTTCTTCATAAGAAACTGTAAAACCATGACTATTCCAATGCTTTTCATCTCTTTGTGGATGTTCAAGAATTGTAGTAAGGTCATTGTAATTTACTTCACCGCCATTTCTAAGTCTTGTATTGTTTCTATTACTATTTTTGAGATTAGTCTACAAATTCCCAATGCATTTTCTTGGCTGTCTTATTTTTACCTTTACAAACTGCACTGATTGCGGCCTGAGTTATGCCATACTCTTGTGCGGCTTCACTCTGACTATTATAGATTTTTCCAGTTTCAACACATCTCACTCTTTTAAAATGAGTAGGTGCATGAGTTTTCCCTATTTTACTTTCAGCTATCTTTCTTTTGGTTTCATCAGAATGATGTTTACCATACATTCCATTTCCTTCTCCACAAAATCTTTCTTTAATAGTATCACTACGTTTTAAATAACAGACATTGCCAGCAACATCAAATATATTATAGCCTTTTTCTAAATCATAAGACTGATAATAATCCATCCAATATTGCTCTCTTTCAGTAAGAAAATCTTCATTTGAAATATCTTCTATTTTTTCCAATATTTCAACTTTAAAATTTTCCATACCATATTTATCAATATCTTCTTTCATATAAGAATTAATTAAACCTTTCTTATATCGTTGAATACGTTGATAAAAATTAACTGTCTGTCCAACATAATGTTTACCATTAATAAGATTAGTCCATAAATAAATACAACCAAAACTAAAACGCTTACTAGAATTTACTTCCCAAATTTTCATAATTTCTACCTTAAACCTTTCTGCAAAAAGATATGATAAAAAGTAAATAATAATCTTGTATTGCAGTACAAGAAAAGGGAGCTACCCTCTGTCTTATTTACTTTTTATAAGTTAAGAAAACGCCGCTACACGTTAGATACTATATGTTTCCATATAGAGCAGACTATATCTTCATCTTAATTTCATAAGATGTGTGCCACTTCCACTGCCAATCGCTTGCAGTGTACTCCCTTGCGGGATAGTCGTTGAACCTTCTCCTATTCAGAGCTTGGCGGCTGATTGCCCATTTTAAAGCACTTAGGATTTAACCTTATGCCATCCACATGATTCTTTCTACTTTCGTCACCATCACGCTTAGTCTTATTTCATACTTACGTTGTGGTTCATGTGGCTTTAGGGGTTTCCAGCAATTCAACACATTTATTCATTTTATGTCACCATAAAAGTGGACCTCAGAATTAATCCAATACAATATAGTCAGCTTGATAATCAAAGAAAAACTCTCTAATTTTCAAGTTAAATCCTATACTATCTCCTGCTGGGTGAGTACCTATATAATCTATTTCTCTTAAAGTTTTTCCATCATCTCTAAAAATAACAGACATACAACCAATAACACTGTTATCGTTCTTAGATTTTGATGTAGTATTCGCAAAAGCGTAGTCAATAAAAATCAAACGTTTTTCATTTTCTTTCTTAACCCTATTTCCTAAATCTACATCAGAATATAAATCCAATAAAGTAGGAGGTTTAAAAGCAGTAATAATAGTTTGATTCTTTTTAAACGATTCCAAAGAGAAGAATGCCCCATCGGCTTCTCCTATCATTTCATTCAAATCCTCTGTTTTATGGTCTATTTCACCATCAAATTCTTTAGCATGGTAATAATCCTGCCATGTTTTCAAACCAAACAATATAGCCAAGAATATATTTCCAGCAAAGAAATTATACTTATGTTTTGAAGATATCATACATTGTTGAACTACTTTTTTAAATTCTGTCCAAAACCATTCAATCTTAAATCTTGCAGAAGTAATATAAACTGATTTACATTCCTCCAACCATCGAGACAGTGGTTTTCCATCTTCATCTTGATATTCTGGTAAAGTTAAGAATTTAGCTTGACGTGGATGTGCCATTTTTTGGAAAACACTATCAATTATAGTTTTCTTCAAAAGTCTGCATTCTTCATATATCAACAAAGTTGCACGTTCCAAATGTTATCCTATAGGCTTTTTATCCCATAGTTCTTGCTATTGTATTTCTAGCAAGGTCGGCGTACCTTTTCACCTTTATATTTAAAGGGTTGGGAACTCTTGGACATATTATATTCTGATTCAAACAGGTTCAATGTCTACGCTCTGCATGTGAATATGCTATTACACATATCCTTCCATTCTGATTACCATTTCAGGTTTCCAGATTTCTTTCCCAATTTATTTTACTGATTGTCACCAACCAGAGAGGCGAGTTGTGCAACTCTGACTTATTTATTAATCCTTTGTTCTATATTACATTTATCAGTCAATAAATAAAACTTATTATACTTACGTGGCAAATGGATATTACTATTTTTATAAATTAAATTACAAAAATTGAAAGCATTTTTCATTCCTTTAATACAAAGTCTTATAGTTTTTGTTTTTTCATAAGTTATATAAGAATTAATTCCATATTCTAACAAAATTTTCCTTAAAGAATTAATCATTTCTATAGAACCAGAAGCATAGTCACATTCTATACAATTTCTTTTTTTATTGAGTTGAATACATCCGTTAGAATCAAAATATCCTCTTAAAAATGGAATATAATAGTTCTGTTCAATATTGGGAAAACAAATAGATAAAGACTTATTGGGAGTTATACCCAATTTAATCAAATCATCAACTAACTTATTTGAATAAAATCTGATAAAACACATTTTATAAGTATTTTGTGTTCTTTCATCAAATCTTTGTCTAAACCCAACTTCAACATTCCCTTTTAAACATTTATTAAATTTCTTTAAATGTTCATAATCCATTTCGTTTAATTCTATACCTAGTTCAACATTTCTTTGCGATTTAGCTATATAACCATCCCCAGCTATAAAACCCAACCAATAAGCTTTTTCTTCACAATCAATTTTTTCAAAATAATCTTTATCATAAAAATATTTACTACCTTTTTTAATACCCATTTTTGAACACTTTAATTGAACAGAACTTCTTGTTCTATCAAGCTGTATCGCCATCTGTGCAAAAGATAAATTCTGTATATTATCTTTTAAAAATTTTATTTCTATCTCATTCCATTCTTTTCTCATTATATTTTCCTCTCTTTACAAGATTTAATTATATAATAATTTTATTTCATTAACATTTTCACCTCTAGCCGAGTCCAAACAAGGAAGTACTAAAATAGTTGAACTTGTAGGCTTAACTTCCACTTTTATCTCATTATCATTATACGAAAATTTTATATCTTCGTTATCATAATAATATTGTAATACAGGAGAAAGTTTTTTACAAAGTTCATTCTCCATTTTCTTTTCTACCATTTTCTTTGCCTGTGGTATTGTAGAAGAAGTAATAACAACTTCTGCATAAGGATAAAGTAAAGCATGAATTAAAGCACCTAATGCAACAATAAATGTTTTACTCAAACCTCTACTACAAATAGCAAAAAAGGTACTACTTATACCCATCAAATAAAGCATAATATGCTGAAATGGATATAAAGAAATCATTAATCTATGAACAGCATAAAGATTCCAATTTCGTCTATAAAATGTAGCCCATTCTATAATATTTTTTCTTCTCTGCTCATATGGTTTTTTCTGATTTCTTTTTCTCTTTTCTAAATTTTTCCTTTTTCTTTCTTCGATTAATTGAGTTATAGTTGGTTTTATCAACTCAATTTCTTCATTATTTTCTTCTTTCACTTTATACCCTCCTAATCACGTTTCTTTGGAATTAAAGGGTATTCCTTAGTTCCTGCAATCAAATTCTTAACAGCAGAAACAATATACTTAAACCAATCAGATTCAATATTACAAAAATCTTTGTATTTATTCAAATCTTCACATTCAGCCGGGGTAGTGTTCTCAATCTCCCAAATCTGTTTTTCCAGCATTTGTTCTGTAAGTGTTTTTTCCTTCTTCTGAGTAAAGTTATCTATTTTCAATGTTTTCATAAGCTTAAGAATAGATTCCTGCTGTTCTTTTCCAGTTTCATCCTTTTCTTTTGCTCTACGATAATCTAACTCAGAAATACATAACTTCCTATACAAACTCTCTTGTGCGGGAGTTAAATTTATATCTTCCGTATAGAAATCCCAACGATACTCAAGATAAGCATAATCATCTTCATCTTGTTCTCCCCAGTCTAAAATAAACTGTTTGAGTTTTTCTTTTCTTAATTTTTCTTGATTAACGTCTACAATAGCTTCTGATTTGTCTACATCAGTTACACCAAAGCTATCCCATTTATCAGTTTTTTTCTTTAATGCCATATAACTTGAAATAAAATTTCCCCAATAGTTATATGTACCAGTTAAAACTTTTTCATCTCTAGCTTTATTTACTTTTTCCATAAGATTGTCATAAACCTTTTCCATAAAAGGTATACCAACCTCACTACAAGTTACCCATAAAGCACTTCTTATATCTTTAAATCTTTTTAAATTATCCTGATACATTACCTTAGTACAAGTCTTACAATAGGGCATTACTCCTGTAACGTGATGTGGATTATCACTTTTATAAAAATCTTCTATAGGATATGGTCTATTGCACTTGATACAATATGAATCAGTTATAGGTCTAATTTTTTTAACAACCGTGGCTATTTTAATCACTTCCATTCTTTTTATTTATGTATTAAAAATAAAATGTCAAAAAATGAAGGTAAAATTAAGTTTGTAATCTTAAGTGGCTCTTTTCCTGACGGAATCTTCATTATACCCACACTCAATTATCAAACTTAATTTTACCTTCACTTTAAAAACTATGTTTAAGGAGAAATTAATCATCTACTTCAACTTCTGTAGGTTGAATAAGTTTCTCATATTTCTGCCTTTTTTTTGCTTTCATTTCTTTTTCCAGCAATTCTTTTCTGGTGCTACCTCTTTTTATCTCTTTCTCAACTTCTCTATTCCTTCTGCCCATACTTAAAGGAACTTCTTTGTTATTGATATATCCCTTTATATATGGAGATGGTCTGAATCTAACCATTACAACTTCTGGAACAGTTTCTAAAGTGTATTCTCTGGTCTGCACATTAAAACTATTCCTAGTATAACTTCCACGCATTTCAGTTTCAAAACTACCTATATTGGTAATACTGAACTTTCCATTGTGTTTTATTTCATCAGCCATCAATTCAACAAAAGCCAAATAGCAAAGTTTAGCCGTTTCAGAAGTTATTTTCTTTCCTTGCTTCTTCACTGAAACGGCTAAACGGTCAGAGATTTCTCTTAAGGTCAACGCATTCGCTTTAGACGCTCCTGTCTTTGCCATAAAAATCTCCAATCTTCACATTAAAATAATAATAATTAAAATTTATTTTTAAAAATTATTACTCCTGGACAAACGGACGGCCCTTGGTGGATTCTTTAATTTCGTCTGCTAAACTCTTAGAAACCCTAAATACAGGCTTCGTATAAGAAGGTGTTGCTGGGAGAGTACCCATTTCCCCGGTGCTGGGATTGATAATTCCTTCTCTCTCAGGTTTGCCCTTGACGATAGCAAACTTTAACTTGCCGAATCCAAACAGATTAAACTGCTTACCAGCGGCGGCACACTCCCGGCAAACCTCACCCATAGCATCCAGAACATTCTTAGTCTGAACCTGAGTAGCCCCAGATTTTGCCGCAACAGCCTTTACCATCTCTGCGGAAGTCATGTTAGTTACCTTAATTACTTTCTTTGCCATAATCTTAATCTCCTTTTAAATTCTTTTTTATTCTGTGTAAGGATTGTAACTCATTGTGAGTTTACATCCTCAATTCACTTTTGGTTTCTTTGTTACTCCCTTATAACAAATCAAAGTCATTTGAATTTTTAGGGATGTTTTTTCAATAGTTTTTATTATCTTTTTTAACACCCTCTAATTCCTATTTTTTCATACTTATTTCTCCTATCTCCCTCATTTTTAGACGGTTTTTGAAGCGCAAAATCTACACATGGTCTGTCTATTTGAATTAATTTTTATTAGTCTGCCGCACTTGCATTGTTTATATCCATCCTTATAAGTGGCTATTAATAGATTGCCTAAATTTTCTAACTCAGTGATTCTAAATACCGGGGTTTCTCCAAAATACTCAGAAAGCATATTTACCCTTACATTTAAGTTATCGCATTTTTTTGTGGTTTCTATTAATCCCTTCTTTTTCATCTCTCCTAAAAGAAGGAACCTATCTGAGCCAGTACAAGCCACATTAGCCATTTCAAACCAGTTAGCGATACTTTTACTGGTCTTAGTGTTTAGCCAGCCGTTACACCCCATGTAATGCGCTATAACATAGGCTGAAAACAATAGCTTACGTTCCTGGTCGGTTTCTCCTTTGAATACTTGACACATATCCCATGTGTAAACTACCACATCTTCTCTATCATTAATTCCGGTAATTCCTTCTTTTACCTTTTTGAATATTCCAGAAATATACACATACCATTTTTCTTTTAAATATTCTTCTTTATAAAGTTTTTTCATCTGTTCGTCTACATTGTAAATCGTTTCTTCTACTGTAGCACATTGAGCCGCATAATATTTAGATATCAAATTAAGAAAAGAATAAAACCCAATATCAGGTTTTTCAGTACCATTCAAAGCATCTAATACATACTTTTTTTCATTTACTACTATTTTATTCATTTTCTTTCTCTCCATCTTCTTTTAATTTTTCAATTATTAAATCTCCAATAACAGCCCAACAAAAATATTTGTTCTTATTCTTTCCATAGCATAAATCTAATACTATATTCATTAACTGCCACTTATTAGAACAAATCTTTATTGCTTCATCTCTAAATTCCTGCTGTAATACTTCTGTCTTTTTATTTGCTTCTTCGGCAGATAAATTATTTTCTTTAGCAATTATTTTAAAGTTTTTAATTCTGCGTACATATTCTTTTTCTAATTTTTCAATTTCTTCTTTTTTTGCTTTTGGATATCGAATAACTTTATCACTCTTTAAAAAAGAATAATCAAAATTTTGATTCTTTAGTTGAGTAACATATCCATTAAACTCAGATTCAATATACCAACATAAACGATTCATTGTAGATGGAGAACAATTAACTGGCATTTGAACATTATACCAATATAAAAATTCTTCACATTCTTCTGATAATTCTTCTTTTGTTTCTAAATCCTTAATATCACATCCATAAAGCATTAAACATTTATCATTACTTTGTTTTATATAACTATCATATGCTTTTTTAATAGCGGGATAATTATACATAAAATAATATGGCTTTTTATCTGCCACTATTCTTTTATCTAAATCTGTTTCACAATAATTTCTCATGTACCAATGTTTAGGCATATCTTTAGCAATAATTCCCTTTAATTTCTTTACTACTTTATGTCACCACAAAGAATAGACTATATCATTACCATTAATTAATTTAATGGCAATCGGCGCTTCCAAACAAGGAATTTCACCTTGAATGTACAGACTTCATCTCCTTATTTCATATGAAACTTAGGCGGTATGTCTTAGTCGTTTAACCTTCAAAAAGATTTCTCTTTAAGCTTGGCACAGGATTGTCTTAATATTTTTATATTTTAATTAATTCCATACTTCTCAAACAAATGTTTTTGTGGAGCAAAATCTTTATAGTATAATTTTTCTCCATTTAATCGTGCTATAATAGCTTGTGTTTTATCAGTATAATAACCTAAACTAATATACTTACGATTAACAGATACATAGGCTCTCCATTTTTTATCATTAGGAGAATAATTTACACCCATAATACCAGAAGTATTATTTTTGGGTATAGATTGATTTTGTGCATTTTGAGAAAAATTACATTTCCTTAAATTTTGCTTTCTACAATCATATTTATTTCTTGAATCATGGTCAATTTTTTCATTATTAAAAGTATTTTTATCTCGGCCAGCTTTGTGGTGAAGCTGACCCGTCCCATTGAGTACAGGAGGGGACCGCCGTGACGGGACTGTTATTCTTATTCGGGCTGTTTTTAGCCCTTGCGATCTGCCTGCCCGTTTCGGCCCGGCAGAAGACCAAAACGAATCGTAAAGCGCTCGT